>Ga0302286_10001875_pt1 | contig 15007 bp, 9 predicted proteins | sample III_Fen_E2_3_FD_198765 | JGI IMG/M metagenome (GOLD analysis project Ga0302286, IMG submission 198765) | Peat permafrost microbial communities from Stordalen Mire near Abisko, Sweden - III_Fen_E2_3 | ecosystem: Environmental > Terrestrial > Soil > Wetlands > Permafrost | place: Sweden: Abisko...
GACTTCGTCCTCTTCTTTTTTTAATGAAATGTACCCTTCAAAAGCCATTCCTGCCGGCAGCGATTGGTAATTGAATAGTTTACCGTCCTTTGCTGTTCTGGTTTTACCATCAATCTCGTTGTGAAGGCGAATTTCTTTTTTAATAAACAATGGCGTTACCTCATTATCAGAGATGGAAATAAGAGATGAGATACCTTTTGTCTGTTCTTCAGTCAAACTTCCTAAAATATTGTAAGCTTTTTCAGAATCGTATTTTCCCCGTACCAATGCCATAGGTGCCGGGAAGAAAGTTTTTTTATTTTCTACAGGAAAAGCGTTGGAGAAGACACAATCGCCACTCACAATCAGTCGGGTAAACTCGGTGTCGGCAGTGTTTTCATTTAATTTCAAATAGCGTTGAGCAAAAACGCCCTGCATCACCGTTCCACGGATGTATTGCAGTGTTTCGTACATATTGGGGTCATCGGAATGTTGCGTGATGATAAGCGGTTCCAATGTGGTGATGGAATAATGAATCTTTTTCATTGGAGTGCAATTTTTTTAGGTTTAACGTCCGGTTTATTATTCTCTATCAATCTGCATTGAATTTGCCCTAACCCACGGTTTCGCATCGAACCGATGCGGCGGGTCAGCACAACGATGTTTTTAAACTCAGCCAAATAGTCAGAATCAAATGTGAGTTCACCTTCAAAAATCAGCCCTTTTTTTAGCACGCGGAAAGTCCTCAGTGAGGTGTTTTCTGCAATCCCGTCTTCATCAATTCGGGTCATCATCCGCATGGTGGTAAAATGTGCAATTACCTCGGAACGCGAAATCTCGTCCTCTTGAATCAGGTATTTCAGATAAGTTTTGTTCGTCTCATAATCTTCGAGAACAAAGTTTGAAACAGAAAGATATTCAGTATTTTTATCCGTCATTCCTGCTTTCCCAAAAATCATGTCGATAGCCGTTTTTTTGTCCTCATCTTTATTATTTGAATGGATTACAATAGGTTGATATTTATTCAAAAGCTCGGCTTCAGCTCTGAGTATACCTTTTACCCTTTTACCCGGAATAATAGGCAAGCCCACTTCATCAAAAACAGAATCTTTATCGATGATTGCTCCATAGCCTTCGGTTGCACCAATCAGTGTATCCGAAAGAAGTTGTATTTGAACTTTGTATGTTTCGTGTGCCATATTATTTTTCATTTAATAGATTAGCTGGGTACAATTCGAGTAATTCAATCATATCAAAGAATGGGTAATCTATATTATCATCGCTGAATTCCGTCTTGAATTCAGGATGTTGGCGCTTGAGATGTTCCCTGAAATCATTTAGGGAAGGCTTATCGCGGGTAAGCATTTCACGCAAATCCTTGATTTTGGAATTTGGTAAGATTTCTTTTAGTTTAGCGGTATCCATTTTCAATTGAGAGAAGTTATCTCCAAGAAGATATGGACGGCTAAAACCTTCAACCTTGTATTGCATCGTTCTGACATCTTCAAGCGTATTGCCCAAACCGCTATACGCTAATTGAAAATCAATCCAATCGCCTCCTTTTTCTTTGTTCATTTTCTTTGCATTGGTGCATAGCTCTTCAGCCAATTCATAAGCCCGATAGAATGGATATTTTGCTTTTACTATAGCTACTCCGGCACACGAGCTGTATGGCTCTTTTTCATCGATAAGGTGGGTTTTGAACTTTTCCATGTATTTTTCTGCAAACCAAATCCCCAACTTTCCGTGACAAACGAACGTTACATCATCGCCTCCGAGAATGATTGGGCGAATAGGAAGGATTTCCTTATCTTTTTCCTTTTGAAAACTCAGGATATTCGAAAATTGATCTTTGTATTTATTGTATTCCTGAACAATGAAAATAAACGACGCTTTTACAGCCTCTTTTACTTCATTCGAAAGGTTTTTGGTTTCTTCTACACTCTGTTGATTTCTGAATATTTTACCAAAACCATTACCATCAATGTGCACCACCGCAATGTGCGAATCTTCGCCTTTTTTTAATCCAAGCTGGTCAATTTCATCCGTAAAAGTATAATCGGATAATCCAGCTAAATCTAAGAGCTTTTTAGCCTCATTGTCGGCATCTTCTTTTTGATTTCTTTTGGTCAGAGTTACAGACGAAATTAGTTCATACTGTGTTTCTTTATCAGGTAGCCTCATTATGCTTTCAACTGACAAAGAGGAATATCTGCATATATCCGTAATGCCGTGAGAAGAAATGGTGTTGATGGGGAGATATTTCCCTTTGTTTTTCTTCAATATTTCGAAAAGCTCCTTGATTTCAGAAGGATATTTTTCTTTGTCCTTTTGGAAATTCTCTTTTATAGCAACTGCTAAAGAAACACCAGGGAATGCGTGAAGTAAATAGGTTGTATAATCTTTGACAATCTCCTTGGCTATTTCTTCGGAAGTGGTGAAAAGCAAAGCGTTTCCACCGCCAATATACCCGACTTTAATAACTGGATTGTCTCTGAGATAATCATAGATATGCTCTACAATATAGGATGCTCCCAGATTGTCCTTGAGTTTATTTGAACCAAAGACATACTGCTGAATAGACATCGTATCAAAAAGAATGGCTGTATTCATAATAAAAATATTAGTAAGTGTATTTTGTACATCCAAGAAAACAAATTAAAATAGTATCTCTTCCATTTCCAAATCATGTCCTCCCAATAAGAAAATGGTATCATTTATATTGTACTGTATTCCCATAATTTCTGATTTTTTCTTAAAAAGAGTCGCTGATTGCTTATTGCAATCCTAAAATTGAAATAATTGTTGCCTTTTATTGATAGATATTTATATTGATTTTCAAAGTATAAAACTCTTGATTTCCCCTGTACTGGTCAATAGTAACGCAACTATAGATAATATACTCATAAAAAGAAGAGTTAGCCATGACAATGAGTAAGAAAATTATGCAAATCAATTTCCAAAGATAAATATTTTCCACATAATAATTTTAATTCCGTAAAAAATATTTTTGATTTATCCCTATATATCTCATTTTTATTCAAATCATCCGATTTTACACAGAAATAAACCTCCGCCAATCTATCTTTCAACCCCATTATTTCTCAAATAAAACAACCCTGTTTTTTCCACAGTGTGTTGTACAACATATTGCCAAGTTTGGCACGTTACAATAATAAGTGTTACATTTACACCCATTAATAAATTGATAAAACAAACGTCTTTTCGGCTGAAAACTAACGGTATAAAATTCAATCTAAACCTATATTATCGATGAAAAAACTCACTTTAATTCTGTGCACCCTGTTCGCTTTGATGCAGGTCAGTGTAGCTCAAACCTCAAAGGCAACTCTTGTAATTGACAACGACCATCCGGGTACTGTAATCAGCAAAGACATTTATGGCCAATTCTCTGAACACTTGGGTCATTGCATTTATGGCGGCATCTGGGTAGGCGAAAACTCTCCAATTCCAAACATCAAAGGGTATCGCAAAGATGTGGTGGAAGCCCTGAAACAGTTACAAATTCCTAATCTTCGTTGGCCGGGTGGCTGTTTTGCAGACGAATACCACTGGATGGACGGTATCGGGCCACGCGACAAACGTCCGAAAATGGTAAACACCAACTGGGGCGGCGTAACCGAAGATAACAGTTTTGGCACACACGAGTTTCTTGACTTTTGCGAACTGATTGGTTGTGAACCTTATATAAGCGCCAACGTGGGTAGCGGCACCGTGGAAGAGATGGCCAAATGGGTGGAATATATGACTGCCGATGGTGAAACACCTATGTCAACCTTGCGGAAGAAAAACGGAAGAGAAAAACCCTGGCATGTGAAATTTATTGGCGTAGGCAACGAAAGCTGGGGTTGCGGTGGCAACATGACACCCGACTATTATGCCGACCTTTTCCGCAGATACGGCACCTTTGCACGTAATTACGGCGACAACAAACTTTACAGAATTGCCAGCGGTGCAAGCGATTATGACTACAACTGGACAGAGACACTGATGAAAAAAGCCGAACGTCAAATGAATGGCATTTCGCTTCATTTTTATACCTGCAAAGGATGGAACGGAAGCAAAGGCTCGGCCACCAATTTCACCACCGACGAATATTTATGGACAATCTCAAAATGTCTTCAATTAGACGAAATTGTGACCAAACATTCTACCATAATGGACAAATACGACCCCAAAAAACGTGTCGGTTTGATGGTGGATGAATGGGGTACCTGGTGGGATGTGGAACCCGGCACCAATCCCGGATTTCTATTTCAACAAAATACCCTGCGCGATGCCATTGTAGCCGGCTCATCGCTCAATATTTTGAACAACCACAGCGACCGGGTAAAAATGTCGAATGTGGCACAAATCGTCAACGTGTTGCAATCGTTGATATTGACCGATAACGAAAAGATGGTACTCACACCTACTTACGATGTATTTTTGATGTACAAACCGCACAAAGATGCCACATTGCTTCCATTGAAAATTGAATCGCCAATGCTCGAATACGACAAAAAGCCATTTTCTGCGGTAAATGCTTCGGCTTCGCGCGATGCAAGCGGCAAAGTTCACATCTCGCTGGTCAATGCCGACCCTGATAAAACAATTGACATCACGTGCAATGTAAGTGGAGCGCATGCAGCAAAAACCGTGACCGGGCAAATACTCACTTCACCTGATCTTGCCGACCATAACACGTTCAACAACCCGAATAAGCTTCAAATCAAGGAGTTCAAAGGCGCCAAAATTGGCAAAAACGGGCTAGAAATCAAATTGCCGGCCAAATCAATTGTGGTACTGGAATTGAAATAAGAGCCATAGATTATAGAATCAAAATACAAGAACCTTTCAGCAATCCGACTAATACACCCATGAATAAATCACTGCTAATTAAGCTATTTCTTTCATTGATTTTATTTTGCAGTACGTTTGCTACAGCTCAACAAAAGTTGATTCTCCAGGCAAATAAACCGGTAGCAGAAATTCAACCTACAATGTGGGGTATCTTCTTCGAAGACATCAACCTTGCTGCCGACGGCGGATTATATGCCGAATTGGTAAAAAACCGCTCTTTTGAATTTACACAGCCACTGATGGGTTGGAAAGTGGAGAATGACAAAAAAGGGAATATATTGATTTTGAACAGAAGTGTCGAGAAGCCTTCCAATCCTCGCTTTGCAAGAATCAGTGTGAATGAAAGCGACAAACCGTTTGCTATCACCAACGAAGGGTTCAGAGGCATGGGCATTAAAAAAGACAACGGATATACTTTCTCAATTATCTCCCGTGTAGTAGAAGGCACAACCGGCACCATTCGCGCAGAGTTGATTTCTCCGACCGGCAATAAACTCGGCAGTGCTTCCATAACCATTTCGGGCAGCGACTGGAAAAAGTATGCCGTTGAATTTACCGCCACAGCTACCGAACCCAAGGCCAAGCTCAACGTATGGTTTGAGGGCAAAGGAGTGTATGATGCCGATATGATTTCTTTATTTCCAAAAGATACGTGGAAAAATCGTCCGGGCGGATTGCGTGCCGATTTGGTGCAATTGCTGGCCGATCTTAAACCCGGATTTATCCGCTTTCCCGGAGGTTGCATTGTAGAAGGTCGTGACCTTGCAAATCGCTATCAATGGAAAAAAACAGTGGGTGCGGTGCAAGATCGTCAACTGATTATTAACCGTTGGAATACCGAATTTTCCCACCGATCTACTCCCGACTATTTTCAATCATTTGGGTTGGGGTTCTTTGAATATTTTCAATTAGCCGAAGATATTGGTGCACAACCCTTGCCTATTCTCAACTGCGGCATGGCTTGCCAATACAACTCTGCCGAAGCGGTTCCTACTGATGAGTTAGATCCCTATATTCAGGATGCACTCGATTTGATTGAATTTGCCAATGGCTCTACAGAGACCAAATGGGGAAAACTTCGTGCAGAAATGGGTCACCCTACCCCATTCAACCTCAAAATGATGGGCGTGGGGAATGAAAACTGGGGTATTCAATACATTGAACGATTGAAAATATTCTCCAAAGCAATTAAAGATAAACATCCTGACATTAAGCTAATTAATAGTTCAGGAACAGACCCTAACGGCGAACGGTTCGACTACCTGAACGGAGAACTCCGTAAGATGAATGCCGATATTATTGACGAGCATTATTATCGTTCTCCCGATTGGTTTCTGGCTAATGCTCGCCGATATGACAGCTATCCACGAACCGGTAGCAAAGTTTTTGCCGGAGAATATGCTGCCCAAAGCGATAAAACTGTGAGCGTGGATAACCGCAACAACTGGAAATGCGCATTGTCGGAAGCCGCATTTATGACCGGTCTTGAGCGAAATGCCGCTGTAATTGCTATGGCCTCGTATGCCCCTTTGTTTGCGCATATAGATGCGTGGCAATGGACTCCCGACCTTATCTGGTTCGACAATTTACGTGCCTACGGAACGCCAAATTACTATGTCCAAAAACTCTTCTCCAACCACAAAGGCACTCAGGTAATTCCCATTACGCTAAACAATGAAGCAGTTGCTGGGCAAGACAGCCTTTATGCTTCAGCGTGCTGGGACAAAAAATCGAATGAATTGATAATCAAGCTAATTAATGCTTCATCCAAGAAGAAACTACCTGAAATAAGCGTGGAAGGCGTTAAAAAACTCAATCAATCAGGTAGTGAAATTGTGCTGCAAAGCAATAATTTAAGCACTACAAATTCATTAGACAATCCGGTATTTCTTAGCCCGAAAGAAGAAAAAATTGTAGTAAAAGGCAAAGTCATTAAGCCCGAATTATTGCCCTATTCATTCACGGTGATTAGAGTCGGATTGTAAAAAATATTGTTCAAAAACTAATTTGACATCAATTTTCCGAAGAAAACAACACCCAATAATTGCATACATGAAACGAGTCCCGAATATCGGGAATAGTTCCATATCTTCTTAATGTAAAAAAAACGAACGCATGAAAACCCTAATCTCAATTTTCATATTAAGCACACTCTTGTCTGTCAATGCGTTGGCACAAGCCAAAGATTATCCTTTTCGGGGAATTCCCTTCAATCAGGTGAAACTCAGCGACACGTTTTGGACGCCAAGAGTTGAAACCAACCGTACGGTAACCATTCCAAGCTCATTCCGCAAATGCGAAGAGACCGGACGCATCAAAAACTTTGAACTTGCCGCTTCCAAAACAGGCGCTTTTCTTACCACTTTCCCGTTCGACGATACCGACATTTACAAAACCATTGAAGGAGCCTCGTTCTCGTTATCGGTTCATCCTGATGCTCAATTAAATCACTACGTGGACAGCTTGATAACCATTGTGGCAAAAGCCCAAGAACCAGATGGGTATCTCTATACGGCACGCACCATCAATCCCGAAAAACCACACAATTGGTCGGGCAATCAACGTTGGGTCAACGAATCGGTATTGAGTCACGAATTATACAATTCAGGACACCTTTTTGAAGCAGCAGTGGCTCATTATCAGGCAACCGGCAAGCGTAATTTTCTCAATATTGCTATCAAAAATGCCGATTTACTCACTCAGGTTTTTGGCCCCGGAAAACGCAATGATGCTCCTGGTCACGAAATTGTAGAAATGGGACTGGTACGCATCTATCGGGTAACCGGAGACAAAAAATACCTCGATTTGGCAAAGTTTTTTATCGACTGCCGAGGCAAAAAAATTGACATAAAACGCTCCTATTTTCAGGATCAAGCTCCAGTTACTCAACAGAAAGAAGCGGTTGGTCATGCCGTGCGTGCGGCCTACCTCTACTCGGGCATTGCCGATGTAGCCGCCCTCACAGGCAACAAGGAGTATCTGGCCGCCATCGACAGTATTTGGGAAAATATGGTTTCAAAGAAATTCTACATCAACGGAGGCATTGGTGCCAAACACGAAGGCGAAAGTTTTGGCAACAACTACGAGCTACCCAACGAAAGCGCTTACAACGAAACTTGCGCCGCCATTGCAAATATTTACTGGAATCTCCGTATGTTTGAACTTCACGGACAATCAAAATACATTGATGTGCTGGAACGCAGTTTATACAACAATGTACTGGCAAGCGTCGGCCTCGATGGCAAAACCTTCTTCTATCCAAATCCTTTGGCTGCAAATGGAAGTTACGAGCGTAAACCCTGGTTCGACTGCTCATGCTGCCCTACCAATCTCTGCCGCTTCCTCTCCTCAATAACAGGATATGTCTATGCTCAAAAAGAGAACAACCTCTATATCAATCTATTTATTGGGAGTAGCACTCATTTCAATCTGGATGCAAAGCAGACTGTCGAAATCAGCCAAAAGAGCAACTATCCTTGGGATGGCAAAATTGACATCACTGTAAACCCAACCCGAAAAGCCAAATTCAGCCTCCGACTTCGTGTGCCGGGATGGGCTAACAATCAATCGGTGCCAGGCAATTTGTACCATTATTTAGAGGTTGATAATTCTGCTTACACATTAAAAATCAACGGACAAGAATACAAGGCAAGCATCGAAGAGGGTTATGCAGTAATTGACCGTGAGTGGAAAAAAGGCGATCGGGTGGAATATACATTGCCAATGAATATTCACCGTGTCAGTGCCAACGAACGTGTTGCAGCCGACCGTGGTTTAATAGCGTTGGAACGCGGCCCCATACTGTATTGTATAGAAGATAAAGACAATGCCTTTGAAGTAAATCACTTCATCGTACCTGACAATGCCACTTTGAATTTGGTGTATAAGCCTGACATGTTAGGTGGCATATACGCGATTCAGGGTGAAGGCATTACTATTACACCTTCCACAGATAAGCTTGGCTTTCAAAGCACAAAAAAAGGGTTTACCGCCATTCCTTACAATGTGTGGGACAACCGTGGCGGAGCCAAAATGCGGGTTTGGCTTCCACGCTCGGTCAGCGAGTTTAAGCTTTCGGAAGAGTAATTGGAGGTAATGAAACTGCAAGCAACAAAACACAATAACATGTTGCACAACATATCAAATCGTAATGAATAGTATTGGAATAAGTGTTACTTTTACACCCATTATTATGCAATCTGTTTTCCTCCCCAGCAAAAACAGCATAAATCACTGAATGAAAGACACATATATTCGACATATGTTCACTGAATAGAACTATTTTCTTTAATATTAATAATCTAATTAAAACTATGAATTGGAGTTCACATGAATTTATTTGGCTTGACTGGGTGATTATCACAGTTGGGATTTTCGCTGTATCATGGGCCGTATGGCGCTCGATACAAAAACACAAACGTTCGCAACAAGGTGCCGACAGCGAAGATTTCCTGTTTGGTAAAGGTGAGCCATGGTATATCATTGGTGCAGCTATTTTTGCTGCTAACATTGGCTCGGAACACCTTGTAGGACTTGCCGGAACTGGCGCAAATGCAGGTGTAGGTATGGCACATTGGGAGATGCAAGGCTGGATGATTCTCATCCTGGGCTGGCTCTTTGTACCGTTCTACCAACTTATGAACAACAAGTTGGGAAAAATCATTACCATGCCCGACTTCCTCAAAAATCGTTACACACCTCGTACGGGTTCGTGGTTGTCTATCATTACACTTATAGCTTATGTGTTAACCAAAGTGAGTGTTACCGCATTTACCGGAGGAATCTTCTTGGAGAGCCTTCTTGGCTTACCTTTCTGGTACGGAGCTATCGGCTTGATAGTTTTAACGGGTATCTTTACAGTATTAGGCGGGATGAAGGGTGTGATGACACTGTCGGCAATTCAAACGCCTATACTTATCATTGGTTCATTCCTTGTACTTTTCTTAGGTTTGGCAGCACTCGGAGACGGCAATATTGGTCACGGTTGGACTGCCATGATTGATTTTTCAAAATCGCTAAGCGTAGGGAAAGACGGCATTGCACATGGTACCAACCACATGTTTCACTTTGAAACGGGTGACCCGCTATATGACGACTATCCCGGTTTCTGGGTATTTATAGGAGCCTCCATTATCGGTTTATGGTATTGGGCTACCGACCAACATATCGTGCAACGTGTGCTCGGACAATCTAAAGGCGAGCCAAGTGACATAGTGATGAAGCGTGCGCGCAGAGGAACTATTGCTGCAGGTTATTTCAAATTGTTACCAGTATTTATGTTTCTGATACCCGGTATGATAGCAATTGCAATGCAAAGTAAAGCTGGTTCAGGGTTCGACATGGGTCATATAATTAGGGATGGCAAATCTGTTTTAAATACAGATGCTGCCTTTGGCTCTATGGTTAAGTTTGTATTACCCGCCGGTGTAAAAGGTATTGTGACAATCGGCTTTATATCCGCATTGGTTGCTTCGTTAGCAGCATTCTTCAACTCATGTGCAACCTTGTTTACCGAAGACTTTTATAAACCGATGTTCAAAGGTAAAAGCGAAGCCAGATATGTGTTGGTAGGCCGTATTGCAACAATTGTGGTGGTAATACTTGGTATTGTATGGATACCGGTTATGATGAGTCTCGGGAGCCTTTACTCCTATTTGCAAGGCATTCAATCGCTGCTCGCTCCTGCCATGGTGGCGGTATTCGTTATGGGAATATTCTCCAAAAGAATTACGCCCAAGGCCGGTGAAGTAGGTTTAATCGTAGGCTTTCTTATTGGAATGGCACGCTTGCTGACCAATATCTTTACAAGTACAGGTAGAGACGTGATGACAGGCTGGTACTGGCAATCAACCAACTGGTTTTGGCATACCAACTGGCTTATTTTTGAAATATGGCTTCTTGTTTTCATCATGTTGTTGATGGTTGTAGTCTCCTTCTTTACGAAAAAGCCCACTGCTCAACAGGTTGAATTTATCACATTCACAGGCGACTATAAGGCACTCATTTTCAAGAGCTGGAACAAGTGGGATGTCATTGCTTCACTTGGCGTTGTGATTTTGTGTGCTGCATTCTACTGGTACTTCTGGTAAATAAATATTGCTTTATCCCTTCGGCTGAAATCAGACTGAAGGGATAAATTTTTTCTATTTATCTTATTGTTTTACAATAATTTATACTGAGGTGACTGATATAATAAAAACAGAGAATATATACAAAGACAACAACCTCTTTTACGTGGCTGTCGATTGTATCATATTCGGTTTTCACGAGGGTGAATTAAAGTTGTTGCTTATTAAACGAAAATTAGAACCCTGTAAAGGCGAATGGTCGTTGATGGGTGGCTTCTTAAATAAAGACGAAAGCATAGATGCTGCTGCCGAACGGGTATTGCAGGATCTCACCGGGCTTGAAAATGTGTTTATGGAACAAATAGGCATTTTTGGTGAACTTGAACGCGACCCCGGAGAACGGGTGCTTTCGGCTGCCTACTATGCCCTGATTAATATAAACGATTACGACAAAGATCAGGCCGATCAACACAATGCCGTTTGGGTGCCGATGAACGAAATTCCTCAATTAATTTTTGACCATAACATTATGGTGAAAATTGCGCTGAAACAGCTACGTAGAAAAGCTGCCGTGGAACCAATCGGATTCAATCTTCTTCCGCAGTATTTTACATTACCTCAATTTCAGGCTCTGTACGAAGCTATTTTCGGTGAAACTTTGGACAAACGCAATTTCCGCAAAAAAGTACTGGCAATGGATGTGTTGGAAAAATCGGACGAAAAGGATAAAAGTAACTCCAAACGGGGTGCCTTCTATTATCGCTTCGACGATGATAAATATAACGCATTGATTCAGAACGGCTCACATTTTTCAATATAATTCTGAACCCCAAAATCAATAAATCGAATTTGAGGATTAATACACTAATTATGACACGAAAAGAATTAAAAGAGGTGGTACTTCAAACAAACCTCGACTTAGTAAAACACGGCTTGGTTATTTTTACCTGGGGCAATGTAAGCGCTATCGACCGCAACGAAGGGATAATCGCCATAAAACCTTCGGGTGTATCTTATGATGCAATGTCTGCTGATGATATGGTACTGATTGATATTGAAGGAAATGTAGTGGAAGGAAAATGGAAACCTTCGTCCGATACACCCACACACCTTGCGCTCTATCGTGCTTTTGACGGTATAGGAGGCGTGGTGCACACACACTCAACTTATGCTACAGCCTGGGCACAAGCAGGTTGTGATATTCCAAACATTGGTACTACTCATGCCGACTATTTCAGTCAGGCAATACCTTGCACACGTTCCATGACCGAAGCCGAAGTCAAAGGCGAATACGAACTGGAGACCGGCAATGTAATTATCGAACGATTTACCGACATCAATCCGATGCATGTACCGGGCGTATTGGTAAAAAACCATGGTCCTTTTTCATGGGGAAAAGATGCGCACGATGCTGTGCATAACGCCGTTGTAATGGAGCAAGTGGCAAAAATGGCGTTTATTTCGTACAATGTTAATCCAAAGCTTGAAATGAATCCGCTGTTGATAGAAAAACATTTTATGCGCAAGCATGGTCCAAATGCATATTACGGTCAATAACCCCTAGCCCCTCAAGGGGAACTATATTAGTTTTTTCTTTTTAAAATGGATATACAAAAATAATTAAATAACAAAACATGCCTCAGCTCCCCTTTAGGAGTTGGGGATAATAAAAAAAACAATATCATGGAATTCAAAGATTTAGAAGTATGGTTCGTAACAGGAGCTCAGCTGTTGTACGGTGGTGATGCAGTCGTAAAAGTTGACGCACACTCAAACGAAATGGTAAAAGGATTGAATGATTCTGGCAACTTACCAGTAAAAGTTGTATATAAAGGAACTGCAAACTCATCGTCTGAAATCGCTGAAATTATGCGTGCAGCTAACGGTGACACAAAATGTATCGGTTTAATAACCTGGATGCACACTTTTTCACCAGCAAAAATGTGGATTCATGGTTTGATGGATTATAAAAAACCATTGTTACACCTTCACACTCAGTTCAACGAAGAAATTCCTTGGTCGGAAATCGACATGGACTTTATGAACCTGAACCAATCGGCTCATGGTGACCGTGAATTTGGCTTTATCACAAGTCGTTTGCGCAAACCACGCAAAATTGTTGTTGGTTACTGGAAAGATGATTCAACTCAAGAAAAAATGGCTAGCTGGATGCGCGTTTGTGCAGGTTGGGCCGATTCACAAAATATGCTTATTATCCGTTTTGGTGACAATATGAACAACGTGGCAGTTACCGATGGCGACAAGGTAGAAGCTGAAATCCGTTTGGGTTATCATGTGGATAATGCTCCTATTGCTAAACTGGTTCCTTACGTAGAAGCAGTTACTGAAGCAGAAATCGACACATTAATTTTTGAATACGAACGTCTTTATGACTTTGCCGATGATTGCAAAAAAGGTGCTGAAAAGCACATTTCAGTACGTCAGGCTGCAGCTCAGGAAATCGGTTTACGTCGTTTTCTTGAAGATAAAGGTGCAACAGCTTTCACTACCAGCTTCAACGAACTGGAAGGAATGTCTCAATTGATGGGATTTGCTTCTCAACGTTTAATGGCTGAAGGTTATGGTTTTGGTGCAGAAGGCGACTGGAAAACTGCTGCTCTCACACGCACAATGTGGGTAATGGCTAAAGGTTTACCTGGTGGCTGCTCATTCCTCGAAGATTATGTATTGAATTTTGATGGCGCAAAAAGCTCTATTCTTCAATCGCATATGTTGGAAATCAACCCTGAAATTGCTGAATCAAAACCACGTATCGAAGTTCACTTCTTAGGAATTGGTGATGCCGGCGTTTGTGCCCGTCTGATTTTCCAGGCTCACAAAGGTGAAGGTATTGCTGCAACTATCGTTGATATGGGTAACCGTTTCCGAATGATTGTGAACGAAGTGAAAGTGATTGAACCAAAGGCATTGCCTAAATTACCTGTTGCGTGTGCATTGTGGATTCCACAACCAAACCTTGAAGTAGGTGCTGGTGCATGGATTACCGCAGGGGGAACTCACCACTCAAGCTTCTCATTCTCAATTACAACCGAGATGATGGAAGACTTAGCTGAAATCGCTGATATTGAAATGTTGATTATTGATAAAGACACCAATATCCGCAACTTTAAACAAGACATTCGTAACAACGAAGTGTATTACATGTTGAATAAAGCACTTAGATAATTCACAATTAGTAATTCATAATGCATAATTCTGAATTGTGCATTATGAATTATGCATTAAAAATATTATGAGCAAATACGTTATAGGTTTAGATTATGGAAGCGATTCAGCGCGCGCTGTGATAGTAAACGCCGAAACAGGCGAAGAAATGGCTTCATCAGTAAAATATTATCCACGTTGGATGGAAGGCAAATATTGCGTTCCTACTGCCAATCAATATCGCCAACACCCACAAGATTATGTTGACGCATTGGAATATACCGTGAAAGATGCCCTTTCAAAATGTCCTGCCGGAACAGGCGAACAAGTTGTTGGAATTGCATTTGACACAACAGGAAGTACTCCTGTATTTACCGACAAAAACGGAACTCCACTTTCTTTACTACCTGAATTTGCTGAGAATCCGAATGCTATGTTCGTATTGTGGAAAGATCATACAGCGATAAAAGAAGCTCAGGAAATTAACGATTTATGTGCTCGCTGGGATATTGACTACAGCTCTTACGAGGGTGGAATTTATTCTTCGGAATGGTTCTGGGCAAAAGCATTGCACGTACTTCGTTCGGATGAAAAAGTGCGTAATGCTGCTTATTCAATTGTAGAACATTGCGATTGGTTACCGGGTCTTTTGGTTGGAAAAACCAAACCGGAAGAAATATGCCGTAGCCGTTGCGCTTCAGGCCACAAAGCTATGTGGTTGGAAAAATGGGGTGGACTTCCAGCCGAGAACTTTTTAGTAACTCTTGATCCAATGTTGGCCGGTTATCGCGATCGTTTGTACTCGGAGACTTGTCCAAGCGACAAGAAAACAGGTAACCTGACCGAAGAATGGGCTGCACGCCTTGGTTTAACAACCAATGTAGCTGTTGCTGTTGGTGCATTCGACTGTCATATGGGTGCTGTTGGTGCTG
>Ga0302286_10001876_pt1 | contig 14999 bp, 10 predicted proteins | sample III_Fen_E2_3_FD_198765 | JGI IMG/M metagenome (GOLD analysis project Ga0302286, IMG submission 198765) | Peat permafrost microbial communities from Stordalen Mire near Abisko, Sweden - III_Fen_E2_3 | ecosystem: Environmental > Terrestrial > Soil > Wetlands > Permafrost | place: Sweden: Abisko...
GGTCTGCGATGGTTCATGATAACCTGACCAACGCAGCCAGTCTCATTGGGCTGGATTATCATTTCGAGAAGGCCAGAATTGCCAACTCTTTTGATGCCCATCGGGTAATTCAGCTTGCCAAGAAATACAAAATGACCGACGAGATTGAAGAACGCTTCTTTAAAGCCTATTTCACGGAAGGAGAGTTAATAAGTGATCATGCGACTTTAATCCGTTTGGCAACAGAAGCAGGACTTCCTACTGAGGAGGTCATCCAGGTGCTTAAAACAGACCAGTATTCTCAAGAAGTGAACAGTGATGGTGCAGAGGCCAGACAATTAGGCGTTCGTGGGGTTCCATTTTTTATCATGAACCGGAAATATATAGTGAGCGGCGCTCAGGACTCTGGCGTATTTAAGGAAACCCTTCAAAAAGCATTGAATGATTTTCAACTGTTAAAGTAGAGTTGAAGGCTACCCGTGAATGTATCTTAATTATATCAATTCATTTGTTGGATCTGTTCTGGCCTGATCCGATTACAATTTAGCCCTTTGATATTGCAATGGCCATGTAATATCATCTCCAAGGATTCTGGCAGCATGCAATGCAAAATAAGGGTCTCTAAGGGAAGCCCTGGCAATGAGAATAAGATCGGCCTGTTTGTTTGACAATATGTCCTCAGCCAGCTGAACTTCAGTGATCAAACCCACCGCACCGGTCAAGATGCCGGTTTCTTTTTTAATCCGTTCAGCAAATGAAACCTGGTAACCAGGTCCGAGCGGAATCTTTGCATAAGAAACCAATCCACCTGAAGAACAATCAATCAAATCAACGCCGGCCTGTTTTAAGAGGGCTGAGAGCTGTACCGCTTCCCCGACATTCCAGCCTCCTTCGGCCCAGTCAGTAGCAGATATACGCACCAGCAAGGGAAGGTTTTCAGGCCAGACCTCCTGAACAGCATCTACAATTTCCCTCAGCAGGCGTATTCTGTTTTCAAAACTTCCGCCATAGTTATCCGTCCGGTGATTGCTTAAGGGCGAAAGGAACTGATGAACCAGGTAACCATGTGCCGCATGTATTTCAACTACTTTATAGCCTGCCTGGACTGCCCTTTGGGCTGCAGTTTTAAAATCACCGATTACCTTTTTTATTCCATCAATATCCAGTGCATGCGGAGCATCATCTTCGGAATTAAACCCAATCGCAGATGACGAAACAGTTTTCCATCCCCCATTGTCGGTGTTAAGCTGTTTGCCACCGTTGCCGGGGGTTGCACAACTTGCTTTTCTTCCGGCATGTGCCAATTGAATGCCCGCCACCGAATCGTGCTGATGAATAAACCGGGTAATGTTTTGTAGCTTTTCAATATGCTCTTCTTTATAGATACCCAAATCAGCCGGTGTGATCCGGCCTTCCGGAGAAACTGCTGTAGCTTCCTGGATAATTAACGAGGCTCCGCCAACAGCCCTGCTGCCCAGATGCACCAAATGCCAGTCGTTGGCAAATCCATCAACGGAAGAATATTGGCACATGGGTGACACCACTAAACGGTTTTTAAGGGTTATCCCTTTGATATTTATTGGTGAGAGGAGCTTTGACATCATTGAAATACTTATTAAAAATGAATTAGTGATCTAAAACATCTGAATACCCAATATGTTGACAGAGTTTATGAAATCTATAGCCCTGCGATCAATTGTCTTAGCCTGGTTTCAGCGACCTTCAGATTGTATTTAAAGTTGATCAGACGTGTAAACGAGTCCTCATAGCTCTGCTGGGCCTGCCTTACTTCCAATGCTGTGGTTTGCCCATAACGAAGGCGTTGCATCGATATTTCGAGGTTTTCCTTCACCAGATCCGTATTTTCCTTTTCAATAGCAAGTAGATGCTCCTGGTTTTCGAAGTCAGTCAATGCGTTCTGAAGTAGTGTATTGACCTGAATCTTGCTGTTCTCCAGATTGTATTGAGCCGATTCGAGTTGAATCTTAGAGGTAGAAATCAAACGGTTGAGATTACCTCCCTGAAAAATCGGGATAGATATACTTCCGCCAACCTGCGGACCATAGTATCTGCTTAACAAGGTCGTTCCCGAAGAATTACTGGTGTATTGGAAATTATAACTGGTATTAAAATTAACCTTGGGTAAGCGGTTGGCTTTGAATTCATCAACACTCAGTCTGGCAATATCAATTTCCTTCTGAAAAGTCAGTATATTGGTGTTGTTGGTATAGATCTTATTAATCAGGTCTGCTTTGTCCGGTTTATAAGTGAGTGGAATGGAATCAATCACCCCATAGGCTGTCGAGTCAATATTCAGGCTAAGGATCTGGTTGAGGTTTCGTTTGGAGGAAATAATAATGCTCTGCTGAGTGATCGAATTCTCCTTCGATACATTTAAGTCGATCTTAGCCTGCAGCAGATTGTTTTTCGCTGATGATCCTGCATTAAAACTGGTTTGCAGAATAGTGACCCTTTCTTGATTGTACAGAATTACTTTATTGATAGAGACAAGTTGCTGCTGCTGTTTGACCACATTGAAATATGCCACCACAACATCATATACGGTTTGCTCTACCTGGTTCCGGTACTGAAGCCCACCCAGCGCTTCAATTTCATTCAGCTTGTTTTTGGTTACAAACATTTTGCCCCCGTCATAAACGGTCCAGTTAAGTTGCACACTTGTATTGATGGCATTTGTACTTGCATTTGACGAACTTATTTCAGAGCCCGAAAATTGCTTGATAAACGAATTGTTAACGGAATAATTATCCGACCCGTTAACCGCAACCGCAGGTAACATGCCAGCATTTCCAGCAGTATTATTCATCTTATCAATGTCCGCATCGTTTCTGGAAACCAAAATATCATAGTTGTTCTTCAGTGCAATGCCAACTGCGTTATCCACCGTAATCAGTTTCTGTGCGAATAGAACTGGAACAAACCCAATCGACAGGATAAGTATTAAAACTCCTTTTCTCATTGATCTTATTTTTAAGTGTAGCGTCTAATGCACTACCTTATCATTATTAATTTGGACCGTTTCTTCCTCCGTAAATTCATGTTCCATCTTCTTATCCGCCAAAAAGACATACATGGTTGGAATGACGAAAAGTGTAAGAATCAGTGCAAAGAACAATCCTCCTACTACAACAATTCCCAATGGAACACGACTCGAAGCTCCGGCACCCAAGGCAAGGGCAATCGGCATGGCTCCAAAAATAGTTGCCAGCGAAGTCATTAAGATGGGACGTAGACGGGCAATGGCAGATTCGAAAGCTGCTTCCGGAATGCTCAATCCAAGTTTACGCTTCTGATTGGCAAACTCGACAATCAAAATCCCGTTTTTCGTTACCAGACCGATCAGCATGATAATGCCAATCTCAGAGAATATATTCAATGTCTTGCCAAAAATCCAAAGTGAAAGCAAAGCCCCTGCAATGGCTAACGGAACGGTAAGCATGATGATGAACGGATCGCGGAAGCTTTCGAACTGAGCTGCTAATATCAGATAGATAAGTACCAGGGCAAAGATCAATGCAAAGGAAATGTTTGAACTGCTTTCTGCAAAATCACGCGATGAGCCAAACAAATCGGTATGGAAAGACTCATCCAATACCTTCTTCGAAATCTTGTTCATTTCTTCTATACCTTCTCCTAAGGTGTGGCCCTCGGCAAGTGAAGCCGAAATGGTAGCCGACTTATACCGGTTAAAATGATACAAAGTAGGTGGACTGCTGTTCTCTTCCATTTTCACCAGGTTATCAACCTGTATCAGTTCGCCGGTGTTGTTTCTTACATACAGCGAAGTTAAGTCGGCAGGCATGCTGCGCTCGGGGCGTTCAACCTGACCGATGACCTGGTATTGTTTCCCGTTTCTCAGGAAATAATCATACCGGCGTCCGCTAAGAGCCAACTGCAGGGTATTCGAGATATCTATTTCATTTACGCCCAGATTGGTTGCCTTGAGCCGATCAACAGTCAGGTTGATCTCCGGCTTATTGAATTTCAGGTTTACATCCACGTTGCTGAATACAGTATCTTTTCTCGCCTCTTCCAGAAAACGGGGCAGTGCTTCCTGAATCTTATCAAAATCCAGGTTTTGTATCACAAACTGAACGGGCAATGCGCCGCCACCGCCAAGCGAGGTTGAAATGGTCTGTTCCTGGCTTGGGATGATCCTTGCATCTGTTATTCGTTTGTACGATTTTGAAAGTCTATCGTAAATCTGTTGTTGGGTAGCCTTCCTTTCATTGGGTTCACTTAGAAATATATTTACCCCCCCCGTATTGGTACTGCCTCCGCCGCCACCTCCGCCGCCAATCCTGGCAAATACCAGCCTGGCCTCAGGGATGCTGTCAATAGCGTTTTGTGCAATCTTATCCAGTAGGTCTGAAGTAACACTGAAATCTGTCCCTTCAGGAGTAGTAATATTGGCCCTGATGATGCTGTGGTCCTCCAAGGGTGCCAATTCTGATTTAATGACCTTCGAAAGAACAAATATCAGAACGAAACATGCAGCAAGGATGCTTAGTGAAGCCCATTTACGTTTCATGAAAAAGCTTAACAATCGCCGGTATCCCTGGTCTAATCCCTGAAAGAAAGGTTCAGTTTTGTAATAGAAACGGGAATGACGGGTCTTTGAACCTCCAAGCTTAATATTTAAAACCGGGGTGAGTGTCAGGGAGACAAATGCGGAAATAAGCACCGCTCCGGCCAGTACGATTCCAAACTCACGAAACAGCCGCCCTGTGAACCCCTGGAGAAAAATCACGGGTATAAATACAACGGCCAAAGTCAGGGAAGTCGAGATGACTGCAAAAAATATCTCGCGCGTACCGTAGAGGGCTGCACTCCATTTATCCATCCCCTGTTCACGCTTCTTGAAAATATTCTCTGTGACAACGATACCATCGTCAACCACCAATCCGGTGGCCAGAACAACCGCCAACATAGTCAGCACATTGATGGAGAAGCCGAAAATATACATGATAAAGAATGCCCCTACAAGCGATACCGGAATATCGATCAACGGACGAAGGGCGATGATCCAATCCCTGAAAAACAAAAAGATGATGATCACCACCAGCAAAATGGCGATAAACACCGTCTCAGTAACATCCTGTACTGATTGTCTTACAAATTTTGAACGGTCATAACCGACATCAATAATTAACCCCGCCGGAAGATTTTTGTTGACCTCTTTGAGCCGGAGAAAGAATTCATCGGCAATCTGGATCGCATTTGCACCAGGTAAAGGAATAAGAGCCAGCGAAATTCCATCTGCGCCATTGAGCTTCACCCCTGTTTCTTCGTTTTCAGGTCCAAGTACTGCATTACCAATATCGCTGAAACGGATTACCTGATCATCAGTTTGCCGGATAATCAGGTTATTGAAATCTTCTTCAGTCACTAAACGTCCATAGGTTTTTACAATGAGTTCAGTGGCATTACCCCTGATCTTTCCTCCGGGCAATTCCACATTTTCCTTATTCACTGCCGTATAGATATCCTGTGCGGTCACGTTATAGGCCACCATTTTATCCGGATTAAGCCAAAGTCTCATGGCCGGACGTTTCTGCCCGTATAAACCAACCGAACTTACGCCCGGAATGGTTTGAAACTTTTCCTGAAGCACATTTTCTGCATAATCACTCAGCTCGAAGGCATTCATGGTGGTGCTCTGCACGGCCAGTGTAATGATCGGATCGCTGTTCGCATCCGCTTTGCTGACCACCGGTGGAGCATCAATATCCTGTGGCAGGCTTCTGGTCGCCTGGGCGGTCTTGTCACGCACATCGTTCGCTGCACGTTCCAGATCGGCACCAACATTAAATTCAACGGTAATGTTGCTGCTTCCTACGGCTGATCCCGATGAAATGGATTTTACCCCTTCGATCCCGTTGATCGCCTTTTCCAGCGGTTCAGTAATCTGAGATTCAATGATCTCCGGATTGGCGCCCGCATAAGACGTTTGTACATTGATGGTTGGCGGGTCAATAGCAGGATATAAACGTACGCCAAGGAAATTATACCCAACCACCCCAAAAAGTATAATAATCAAACTCATCACGATCGAAGCAACCGGACGTTTGATTGAAAAGTCGGATATGTTCATATAGAATCTCTTTTAACAGTCGAAAACTTAAGCACTGCACCCGGTTTGAGGAACAGGATTCCGGTGGTGATGATGGTATCGCCGGGATGAACCCCGCTCACGACTTCAATTCTCGAAGCCTTGCGGGTACCAGTCTTGACAATAACAAATTTGGCTTTGCCATGATTGGCCACGATCACCCGTTTGTCTTTCTCCTGCGGGATAATGGCCTGGGTGGGAATCATCAGCGCCTCGCTTATCTTTGCCAGCTGCAGTTCAACCGTTGCAAAAGCACCAGGAACCAATGCCGGAGAGGGCTTTGGGATGACCGCACGTGCTTTAAGATTTCGGGTTGTAGCTTCGATGCCTTGCTCTGAGGCGATCACCTCTGCATCATATTTTTGCAGATCACCCTGAATGGTAAATTGTATTTTAGCTCCGGCCTTGATCTCGCTGCCGTATTTTTCGGGAACACTAAAATCCAGCTTCAACTTATCCACTTCGCGAAGTGTAACAAGCGCTGTAGTAGTCGACACTTGTGCGCCCAGGCTTACATTCCGTAACCCGACCGTACCGTCAAACGGTGCCTTTATTTTTGTCCGGCCAATCTGGACATTAAGCACTTCGATGTCAGCTGTGAGTGATTTGACCTCCAGCTGCGCCTGATCAAAATCCGACTGGCTGATACCATTCACTTTAATCAGTTCTGTTTGCCGTTTCAGTGTCTCTTCGGCTATCTGAAGCTGTGCCTGTGTCTTACGCAGCTGAGCCTTCAAATCATCATTGAAAAGCTCAATCAATACTTCCCCGCGTTTCACAGTTTTACCTTCCGGCAGATTGATAACTACAATCCGCCCCGGAACTTCAGGCATGATTACTGTTTCTTCAAATGGCTTGATCGTACCGGACACCGTAATAGACTGATCTAATACGGTTGGTTCTACAATAAACGCTTCGACTTTAAGTTTACTGAGCTTCTGCTTTGCACTTTGTGATTCAGGCGTTTTGGCGGTACAGGCAAAAAGTAATAAGGCAAGTAGGCTTATGCCTGCCAAAGTTGATCGGTTAATATTCATATGTTCAGGTAATAGGAGAAAATTCGTCTGTAAAATTAAACTTTTATATCAGTAATAGACTAATCAATGTCCAAATGGATTAATTCCAATTTAGTAATATTATTCCATTACACTTCAAAATAAACGTATCTGGTCAGACTTTATTCTTTAATCAATCATTTATGTTCCAAAGCATATTTAATTCTTCGGTAGTCAGGAATATCGAAAGGACTTTTAAATTTTCAAGAGACCTGAGATGTACTTCCTGATTAAATGTGGAGACCGCATCGCCGATGATTACCGGAAAGAACCCCCGGTTTGCAGCATCCCTGGCCGTCGATTCCACTCCCATTTCAGTGGCGATTCCTGTTATTATAAGGGTAGTTATCCCTGCATTTCGTAGAAGCAGTTCGAAATTAGTGCCAATAAACATGCTTGCAGTATTTTTTGGAATCACCATATCCGCATCCGTTGGCCCAATGGTTAAATCGTATGCATTGGGCTCCGGCTTCAGTGACATCAGTCTCTTCTTCATAAAGTATCTGCGAACCGGTGACTCGAATCGCTCCGGCAGCGGAGTGATCTTCGAGAAGATTACCGGCACATTGTTTTTCCTGGCCAATGAGATTACCTTGTTGGTGTGAACCAGAAAATCATCTGTGTTAAAAATATTCTGCACCAGCATGTTTTGCACGTCCCAGATCAGGAGTGCTGTTTTACCCGGATTTAATATTTCTTTCAATTCATCGTTCAGTTCCATATTCGGAATTTTAGTTGTTTTTTATCGGATATCCAATGGTCTGTCCAAAGAGAACCCGTTGGTCAGCGCGCAAACTTAATTTTTCAGTAAGCCCTGTTTTATTGCAATTATGAAACCAGCAAGCTAGTCCGTGCGTAGCTGCAAACAAGTATACATTGCCAGCAATAAGACCGGTATCAACAAAATAATAAGCTTTCTGAATTTCAGTATCCTGTAAGCCTGGTTCCTTATAACCGGCGGTATGGACAAGTTTTTTTATATCTGCAACATAAATCAGACGAACCGGAGCGTGATCCCCAATGCTACCCTGACCTATTCCTATAGCCATCCTGCGCAGATCCTCCCCTGTTACTGGAACCAGTCGGTGACGGAGTGCATCATAAATATAAGTTGCATCTTCCAAAGCGACATAAATATCAATCTCCTGAGAGTTACTGGCTGATGCTGTGGTTCTTCCTGGAATCCCAAATGGACCGGTTTTACGATTTACCCCACATGCAGCCCAAAGGAGATTGGAAAGTACCTGAAGACTCAGTTTATGATCGCTTATTGAACGAATAGTCTGCCTGTTCTCCAGCGCTGTTTGTAAGGTCTCCCCGGCATCAAACATAGGTTGTAATAGCAGTATTGGCTGTAGATCCGAATTGACAGCATTACCACTTTCATTTTCTTCTTCAATGTCAAACATATAGTTCTTTTTTATTGTTGTGTAAACTTATTGCATTATTTATTTCAGGAAGCTTACGGGTAAAGAAAACTGCCCCCACGATACAGGATATACCTCCGATTAGAATAGTGTAAGGTACTCCTATCAGTTTTGCAGAACTTCCTGCCAGCAGACTTCCAAAGGGTGCAGTACCCATAAATGCCATGGTGTAAAAACTCATCACCCGTCCCCGCATTTCATTACTGACAATAGTCTGCATAATGGTATTGCTGGTGGCCATTTGTAACATCATTCCCAGCCCGATGATTACCATCAGTACCAAAGATAATGGAAAATAACGCGAAAAAGAAAACAGAATAAGCCCTAGTCCAAAAGTTGCTGCTGCGAACGGGATTACCTTATCCAGACCGGCGAGGCTTTTACGCCAGGCCAGGTAAAACGCTCCCGACAATGCTCCCAGCCCGGATGCCCCCATTAAAAAGCCGAATGTATGTGATCCTCCGTGAAGGATATCTTTGGCAAATACAGGCATTAATACCGTGTAGGGCATACCCATTAAGCTGACCAGCGCCAGAAGGAGAATGGTGTATTTAATGGGAATAGAACTGAAAGTATAGGTAAAACCTTCCTTAAATTCCTTAAAAACTGAATTGGTGGTTTCTTTTCTTTCAAAAGGCGTAACTTTCATGAGCAGCAGCGACCAAATTACAAAAACATAACTCAGGGCATTGAGCAGGAAGCAGATTCCCTCGCCGGTGGTGGCAAGAAGTACACCTGCGACTGAGGGTCCGAGTAGACGGGCGCCATTAACCATTGATGAATTGAGGGCTATAGCATTACTCAAATCTTCCTTCTTTTCGACCATCTTCACAACAAACGACTGACGGGCCGGGATATCGAAGGCATTGATACATCCCAGGAAACTGCTTAACAAGACGATATGCCACACTTCAATCGATTTATTGAAAACCAGCAGGGTTAGAATGACAGCCTGCAACATCGCCAATATTTGAGTGGCAATCAGGATGTGGTATCGGTTCCACCGGTCGGTGATGACTCCTGCAAAAGGAGATAACAGCAGCGTGGGTATCTGACCTGCAAAACCGACCAGACCTAACAAGAATACTGACTTGGTTAAGTCGTATACCAGCCAGGGCATCGCAATGCGTTGAATCCATGTCCCGATCAGCGAAACACTCTGACCTGCAAAGAAAAGCCGATAATTTCGGTATTGCAGGGAACGGAAGATGGATCTTAAGCCCGATGGTTGTGTTTCCTGATCATTCATGAGACTCTTCTGTTTCAATATTACCTTGTTTATTCAAGAACAAAAGTAATATGATTCGATGAATTGAACCTGCAATTATCCCAAATTACCTTAAGAAAACTTAAATGACAATCCATTGTATGATTACCTTTTAGTCTTTTCAGATATTAGATCTGGCTTCCCCCATAAACCAGAAAGCCCCGGCAATTGTCGGGGCTTTCTGGTTTAAATAATCGGTTAATTAATCGTCGGAACCACCTTCAGAACCTCCTGATGATGTGCCTCCTGAATTTTTCCACTGGAACGCATGCGGCCATTTGGATGTTTCGGTAGTAACCCCGGTATGACAGGTATTGCAGGCCATCCTGGTCTCCGGTGATGTGCCGGCATGTCTTTGTGTAAACTCTTTCATGTCTGAACCCCCGCGGGAACTGCGGTGGCAGATTCCACAACTACCGATAGTTTTCACTGGACGAGTGGCACCCTGGTATTGTAATTCCTGGTAGTTATCCTTTGCATTGAGCGAAGGAACCATGGCATGTGGACTGCCATGACAGGCAGAGCAGAACAGATTACCATGTCCATGAGCGTTTTTGTAGAGTTCAGTACCAGTATCAACACCGGCAACTCCGGTATGACAGGTTACGCATTTGGGTTCATTCTCCCATGGTACCCGGCCGGCAACGATGGTTGAAGCCACATTGGCCATACTCCCGTGACAGGCCATACAATTACCATCGGCGGCTGTATGACGAGCACTTCGGCTGCACTTGGTTACTGCTCCCGGGTGACAATCATAACAGGTTGCACCTTTGTTGGCATGAAACCCATGGATAGCCTGTGAAAGGTACATCACCCCAGGGGTGGTGGTTCCCAATACCGGCGAACCGTGACAACTGGCACAAAGAACCGGCTTGCTGGCCATAAGATTGGTGCCGTGTGACAGATCGTGCTTGGCCAGAATGTCGTTAAATGCATCTACCCCGTGACACTTGGCGCAATTGATCTCATTGGAAGTAGGGATCGTAGTTTTTGTGGTGGCCACTACTCTTCCACCGGCATCCTTAACTGTAATTATTGCCTGCTGATAAGGATCTTCTACTCCAGAGTCATACACGGGTACCACAGGTATGCCATCAGCACTGAAAAATCCTGGCATTACTTTCATTTTACCTGACAAACCATTTCCCGTAAGGCCCATATTCGGCGCCAGTTTTACCCCAAAGAGCTTCTGCGAATTAAGCCAGAACTGACCATAGTTTTCTTTCCCAACCGAATAGGTATTATGATCGATTGAATACGAAACGGTCAATCCTGAAGTGACCACCGTGGGTACTTTACCTCTTTTAACTACCTGTACTTTCAAATTGTTATATGGAGGCAGAATCACCAACTGGTCGTATGTCGGATTCAGGCAATGCATGCCCAGGTCGTTCCAGGCAAATACGACATAAGTGCTGTTGCCTCCAAATACCACATTACTGATTTTTGCGTCCTTCTCTATGGGATTATCTGATAATCCCGCCTGATCATCCACTGTCTGCTTTGCACAGCCCGAGCTTAGCAATGAAACAACCAGCGCCACTTTCCATCCTGAAATTAATCTTTTCATTTGCTTAGATTTAATGTTTAACTAATTTTCGTCGGCTGCATGTTGTTAATTACATGCAAATTCATATGAAAAGTGCTTTTTATCCTGAACTTCGCAAAATATTTTTGGCACAATTCACACCTTCCAAAATGTTTGACATATAAAGCACATATATAGACATCTACATATCTTTCATTGTATAAATCAGATACATTCTGAAAATAAACCTTCCATATCCAATTTGTCTAAGTAATTTAGAATCAGACTAAATAATTTTGATCAGAAATCAACTTTTAAATCAATTTGTTCAAAACCTCCTACTCATCAGGGCCTTTCGACACCGGATTTTAGTTTCAGTCCAAACAGAAAACCCGTAAACCGGTCAGTTCTTCAGGGGTAGGAGCTGAAAAAACTGGCTTTGGATATGCTCTCCCGACTGAATATCCGGGATTGATAAACCTTCCACCTTTGCCGGTCGAAACCGCTGATCCGGTTGAAGAAGACTTGCTCATTGGATAGTATCGGGGTGGAGTTAAAATTTCACCTTGAGTATACCTTGTGTATACCTTGAGTATACCTTGTGTGTACCTTGTGTGTTCATGAACACATAAGATATACTTATCCTAATCCCAATGTATACATAAAGTATACATAAACAACAACTTTGTTATAGACCGTTAGGGAAACGAACCCTGCTCAATCCTATACATCCCTGGGACAGAAAGGAAAGTTGTACTGTAAGTTGATTTTATGCAAAGCGTAACAATCAGAATATCCATAGATTCATGCATAAAAGCCGAATTAGATGTTGTCCTGAGTAGATCGCGGGCAAAACGATTACGGGTTGATTTCATATCCCTGTTGATAAAAAAGTTCGTAAAAAGGGTAAGAAAAACCTTAAAAAAGTTGGTTATTTCAAAAGTTTTTCGTTTACTTTAAAGTCTTAAACGATCATTTAGCATGGATGTTAAGAGAAAAGGGCTGTTCCTATTATCAATTTCAGATAGTGAATATTTTAATGACAGTCAGGGAAAGATTGAGTTGGTAGGATGTCCTCAGTTAGGAGAAGATTGCAAAAAGCATATTTCACAGATTAATAAAAGTTTTCTGTCATCGGACAGGTTTTGGCGTGATAAAGATTATCCGCAGGCAATTGATGAGTTAAAGAGTGCCTTCTATACCTCCAACAAGTTTATGGATACTTCCTGCACCTCCTGTTTGGAGCTTTTTCATGCCACCATCATACGGTCATTGGAAAACATCCACCAGGACCTGTACAGAATGTCAACCGGATTGTTCAGCAGGAAACGCTACCAATCCAGCTATGAATTGGCCACAGGTGTACTCGAGGAATTTAAAAAAGCAACTTAAAGATAAGTCAATTCAGCGTTCCATCACTTTCTTCCCAATTGGGGTGATCTCAATGTATTATCCTGAATTTCATTTTGCCGAAGACTTTCGCACTACCAGTTTGGTATTCAAAACAACCTGAATGGGTTTTGCATCCGGGTTTTCAATGCGGTTAAAGAACAGCCGGGCCGCCTCCTGTCCGATTTCAAAGGTGGGATGTGTAATGGATGTCAGGGCCGGTTCGACCACAGTGGAATGAAATTCATCGGTAAAACCCACCAGCGCCACCTCTTCAGGAATCTTCAGCCCATGGCGTTTAATCTCTTTCATGGCGGCAAAAGCTACCGTATCGTTGATACCGAAAATGGCGTCGGGCCGTTTCACTAAACCAAGTAGTCGGGCCGTGGCCTTAGTGGCGCCTTCGGAACTCATGTTGCATTTGACCAGTAGTTCAGGATCGAAGTCCAGTCCGCAGCTTTTCAATCCGGAGAGATATCCGCGGGTACGTTCCTGTGAAATATTCAGGTGATCGGGGCCTGCGATATAGGCAATTCTGCGGAATCCGTTCTTGTAAAAATGCCGGGTAATCTTTCGGGCGGCATCCACATTGTCGACCACTACTGAAGGAACTTCATCGGTGCGGCACACTCTGTCGAAAAATACCAATGGAATATTGTTACTGATCAGCCGGTCGAAATGCCCATAGCTCTTTGTTTCCTGGCTCAGACAGACAATCAGGCCTTCAACCCTTGTTTTCAAAAGGTTCTCGACCGAATTGATTTCTTTCTGAAGACTTTCGCTCGAAGAGGCAATCAGAATGTAATAGCCTTTTTCTTCGGCCACCTGTTCGATGCCGGAAATGATCGACGAATAGAAATGGGTAACCAGATCAGGAATAATGACCCCGATCATCCGCGTGGCCTGTTTGAGTAAACCCATGGCCAGAGGATTCGGCGTGTAATTCATTTCCGCAGCCAGTTTCTTTATCTTCAGGGTCATCGCCGGGCTAATGTCTGGATGGTTGTTGAGCGCCCTCGAAACCGTTGAAATCGAAACCCCGATTTCGCGTGCCAGATCTTTTAACGAAACATGACTTTTGCCCTTTTCCATGGTATTCAATCAAAGCTAGTGACTTTACAAAGTTAACAGATTATTCAAAACAGACATAGGATCAGGAATCAGGATAAAGGAAAGGGTGATGGGGAGATAGGGAGAAGGAGTGAAAAGGAGAAAAGGAGGAGGGTTGAAGGTGTGAAGGCCAGAAAAAAAGAGCCACAATATAGTTTATCGGGCAAACCTTATATTTTGTTTTTTAACCTTAGTAGAGATGATCAATCCCTGAAACCACGACCTTATTAACCTTATCAGAAAGAGGAAAAGAAAAATCGGAGTGTCATCCTGTCCCGATGTATATCGGGATCAGGATCCCTTCCTAAAAAGGGGGTGCAGAAACAAGTTTGGCATAACTGGAAAGTGGAATGTGAAAATGTTCCAGAACATATTTTATCAGCGCAAACCTTTGCGGTAACCTTTGCGGGATTAGTTGATAATGAAGGCCTTGCAGGTAGTTTTTTTTATGCCAATCTTTGCACATGGAAATTAAAGATTTCTGCAGGAACAAGATCCTGAGAATGGCCGGAAGCAGTTCATTCACAAGGGATCAAGCCAAAAGAAATAAACAAGTATTTAAATTATATAGCATGAAAAAAATTGTAGTAGCCGGAGCCGGTGGATTCATCGGTGGCCATCTGGTCAGAAAGTTAAAGGACCTGGGTAATGATGTACGTGGAGTGGATAAAAAACCAATGAATCAATGGTATCAGGTTCATGAGGATGTCGATAACCTGGTCCTTGATTTAACGATTAAGGAAAATTGTTACACTGCACTGAACGGATATCAGCAGGTTTTTAACCTGGCCGCCGACATGGGCGGTATGGGATTCATCGAAAATCACAAAGCGGAGTGTATGCTGAGCGTGCTGATCAACACCCATTTACTGATGGCCGCTAAAGACCTGGGGATCGAACGATTCTTCTATGCCTCCTCGGCCTGTGTTTACAACGGTGACAAACAGAAAGAGACCGATAATCCGGGTCTGAAAGAATCGGATGCATATCCAGCACAGGCCGAAGACGGCTACGGATGGGAAAAACTGTTCTCAGAAAGGATGTGCCGTCATTTCCGCGAAGATTACGGAATCAACACCCGGGTAGCCCGTTTTCACAATGTATACGG
>Ga0302286_10001877_pt1 | contig 14994 bp, 12 predicted proteins | sample III_Fen_E2_3_FD_198765 | JGI IMG/M metagenome (GOLD analysis project Ga0302286, IMG submission 198765) | Peat permafrost microbial communities from Stordalen Mire near Abisko, Sweden - III_Fen_E2_3 | ecosystem: Environmental > Terrestrial > Soil > Wetlands > Permafrost | place: Sweden: Abisko...
GACGGGTGTACATGGCTGCTACCATCAACGATTCGGGAGCAAAAATATCCCAAAACCGTTTGTAAATCATCTCCACCACCTCTTCGTGGAAGTGGTTTTCCTTGCGAAACGAAACCAGATACTCCAGTACTGAACTTAAATCGACATCGCGCTGCGCCGTCATGCTTACAAATAAGTCGCCCCAATCGGGCTGATTGGTTACGCGGCAGTTGGAACGAAGAAAATCAGTGCGAAAAACGTACGACTGAACACCGTCAGTAACACGACTGCGGAGCAAGTCCGGCGACTCCACGAAATGCGTAAACGCGATAGACTCCTGCACTGTTTCCGGTATCTGTGAGCACAAATCGACACCGTCGAAAGCCTGAAAAGGTTGCCCCACTGCACTTCCCGAACTGAACAGGCTTACCTGCACATCGGTTTCGAGCAAGCGGGAGAGGTCGGTATGTATCAGGTCTGCCACACGGCTTTCGGCTATGGCTACCGTTTTGCCAAAGCGATCCATATTAAAAGCATTGAGATATAGCTTAAGCGACTTGGACTCCACCAAAAACTGACTGGAAGCCGGATAGACCAGCTTCAATACGCGCGAAACGGGCAAGCCGTTGTCCGTCAGAAACGACAATTCATAACAATTCCACACATCAAAACCCACAAAAGGCAAGTGCTCATCCTCTATGGCATAGCGCAACCGGTTCTCAGAGCGCGGTATCCGAAACAACAGCGAAGCATCGTAGGTTTCGGGCGTTGATGATTGCTTGCCGAGCAACGAGTCTTTTAAATTGAAATCCATTGGTGGATTATTGGTTGATTAGTTAATTGGTTGATTGAGGAAGTAGTTTAATGGATATAGAGAAGGACGTGCTGTTGTATAATCCAACAGCACGACCTGCCATCTGTTTATGCTTTGCGAACATAGGGGCTGCATTTGCCACTCAACCACTCGCGTTCAAATTCATTGAGCTGAGGTGAAATGGTATTGTACACCCGTTGATGATACTCGTTGAGCCACTCTATTTCGCCGCGAGTCAGCAAATCAAAATTGATTAAGTTCTGGTCGATAGGGAACAGCGTAAGTGTTTCAAATTTCAGGAACTGACCGAACTCGGTTTTCAGAGCCGGAACAACCTGTACAAGGTTCTCGATACGGATACCATACTCTCCGGTGCGATACATGCCGGGCTCGTTGGAGATAATCATGCCGGGCTGCAAGGTGGTAGAGTTCTCGTCCATGCGGATGCTCTGCGGACCCTCATGTACACACAGAAAATGGCCTACACCGTGTCCCGTTCCGTGTCCGTAGTTCAGCCCCAAATCCCACATGGCTTTACGCGCCAGTATATCCAGTTGCGAACCGCGTGTACCTACCGGGAACTGCGCTTTAGCCAGTGCTATATGTCCTTTAAGCACCAATGTATAGTCGGTTTTTTGCTGTGCTGTAGGTGTTCCAAGCGCCACAGTGCGTGTAATATCGGTGGTGCCGTCCAGATACTGACCGCCCGAGTCGAGCAGTAATATGCTCGCAGCTTTGAGGGTGGCACTGGTTTCGGGTGTGGCACCGTAATGCACTATAGCTCCGTGATCGGCATAACCGGCAATGGTACCGAAACTTTCGCCCACAAAGTTTTCCTGCGCAGCCCGGAAGCGGCACAATTCTTCGGCAATGGATATTTCGGTGAGGTTGCCCGATTTCAGGTTTTCTTCCAGCCAGATAAAGAAACGTGTAAGCGCTACCCCATCTTTTTCCATAGCACGTCGCACACCGGCAATTTCCACTTCATTCTTCACACTCTTCAGCTTGAACACCGGCGACATGCTGTTGCGAATGGCACAGCCTGCCGGAATTTTTTCGTACAACGCCCGGTTGAGTTTTCCACCATCAATCAGCACAGCTTTAGCAACCGGTATGTTTTTCAGCTCATCGTATATGCTCAGGTAAGGTGCCACCGTCACTCCCTGACTTTGCAGGTAGGCCGACGTTTCGTCGGTCAGTTTTTCGGGGGCTATGTATAGCGTGGCTTTGTCGTTTTCTATCAGCGCGTAGGCTATCACCAGCGGGTTATAGTCCACATCGTTTCCGCGAATATTGAACAGCCAGGCCACATCGTCCAGTGCCGACATAACGAACACATCAGCAAAAGATTTTTTCATCTCCACGCGCACTGCGGCTATTTTATCGGCAGCCGATTGTCCGGCATATTGTGTATCGAATACAAAAAACGGATTCAACGGTAATGCAGGACGATCTGTCCAGACCATTTCGAGCAAATCGACCGAAACCAGTTCCAGTTTGCTCATTTTCAGTTCGGCTTGCATAGCCCCGTAGGCATTGGCCGAAAACATGAGTGCATTCACCCCTACCCGTTCGCCCGCGTTGAGCTGAGTAGCCAGCCAGGGGAGTATCTCCGGTGTTTCGGGCAGTCCTTGTTTCATCAGTTCTATGCCGGTGCCCTCCAGCTGGTCGGCTGCATGAAGAAAGTAGCGTGAGTCTGTCCAAAGCGCTGCTGTATCCAGTGTAACCACGGCTGTACCCGCCGAGCCATCAAATCCCGAAATCCATTCCCGTTCTTTCCAACATTCTGCTATATACTCGCTGGCATGAGGGTCGGTGCCCGGAATAATGCAGGCAGAGATTCCGTTTAGTTTCATGGCATTGCGAAGCAAAAAAATACGCTCGATAATATTTTCCATTGTATAAATAGTTTATGAATATTCAAAAAAATTAATGTAATGCAAAGATATAGAAATACCCCTGAAATGCAACTGAAAAAAACATTTTATTGCTTCCGCACTCATTTAAAGTATAAAAAAAAACAGGGCAATGCGCCTTTGTGTAGTGAGACCCGAAGGGGGGTAGCAATACCGGAACTGAAAAAACATCGCTAATTTTTTGGATAATAAAAAAGATTATATAAATTTGCAGCATTGAAATTTACATAAATCAACAGAATGCCATTCGACAGCAAATTGAGCATGTTTGGTTTAAGTAGTTGTTAGGTAGATCTTCTTATTTGTTTGCTTTGATTACTACAAACTACCCTTGTTTTTTCAAATAATATCTTTCTATTAAACGAATAATTAAATGTTTGAAATATGAAAAAGTTCTATGTATTATTTCTAATGTCGTTTTTAATTGTGTCTAGTTCTTTTGGAACAAATCATAAGCAATTGAAGAAAACTGAGAAACAATTTTACTTTAAAATAGATGGTGTAATAAATGCGGATACGGGAACTGTATCTCTCAATTTTTATTCCGATTATATACCCAATAAAGCAAAAGAGCTAGAGACCAAGGTAAAAAATAAAAGATTTTCTATTTCAGGGTACATCCCTGAACCTCAATTTGTATTTATAACGTTCGGTCACCACTATATGTCATCGGATTTTATTATAGAAAAGGGGATACAAACCATTGCAATAAACACAGCTTTGACGCGAAAAATGCCTGCTATTGAAAATAATACGATGACTAACGAATATCCACGTTACGCTAGCTTTTTTAAACAACTAAATATAAAGAGTGACATACTCAACCAAAAATATGATAGTTTGTATAAGCTTAATCATTATCAATTGCCAAAAGAAATAAAACAAATTCAGGATAAAGAAAATGATATTCTCTATGCAGAAGGCGATCAATTACTATTGCGATATAGTGAAAAAAATCCAACGTCTAAAATTGCTTTTTGGAAACTTATTATAAATATGAGTTGGGGTTATGAGCCTATCTTCGATTCAATATATAATTGCTTTTCGGATGAACTAAAGAATGGATATGCAGGCAGGGTTTTAAACAAGAAGCTTATAAATGGCAAACAACTTTCGGTAGGTAATCCATTTCCGACTTTACAATGTGTCAGTCGCACCAATGAAAAATTTTCATCTACTATTTTCCTCAAAAACAAATTGACTTTAGTTGATTTTTGGTTTAGTGGATGCGCACCATGTAGGGCACAGTTCAATACATTGAAAGAATTATACAGCCAGTATAGCAATAAAGGATTTGAAATAGTGGGAATATCTAAAGATAGAGATACAGACAAAAAAGAATGGGAAGATATTATCGTCAACGAAAAACTTAGTTGGCAGCAATATTGGGATATGAATGGAAAAGATACGCATAGGTTATCCATTAATGTTTTCCCAACTAATTTTTTAATTGATAGTACTGGGAAAATAATTGCTAAAAACATTTCTCTGGAAACATTGGAAGAGCTCTTAAGTAAAAGTTTATAGTTTGTTAGAAGTTTCTTAACTTTATCATGTTTAGACGTTAAGCTTTGGTTTACGATCACTTAGCCGATACGTGTAATAGATTAGATGCAAGTGGAAAGAGTTGGGAAAAGATAGAATAAATTGATTCTAAAAGGTACTTTAAATCATGAAAATTGCTATTGTAGGAACCGGATATGTGGGTCTGGTATCAGGAACCTGTTTTGCTGAAACAGGAAATCAGGTAACTTGTATAGATATATGTTCAAATAAAATATCAAAATTATCTACTGGAGAAATCACAATATTTGAGCCCAGTTTAGAAAAACTATTTCTGAGAAATTTAAAGGAAGGAAGATTGAAGTTTACCACCCAATTATCAGAAGGAATCTCCGATGCAAAAATTGTGTTTCTAGCTTTACCTACACCGCCAGGCGAAGATGGATCAGCTGATCTTAAATACGTACTGGGAGTAGCTGAAGAGTTAGGTAAATTAATAACGAATTATATAGTTGTAGTAAATAAGAGTACTGTCCCTGTGGGCACTGCCGAAAAAGTCAGAATGGCAATATCAAAAAATTATAAAGGTGAGTTTGATGTTGTGAGTAATCCTGAATTTTTGAGAGAAGGAGTTGCTGTTGATGATTTTATGAAACCTGATCGGGTTGTTATCGGAACTAGATCTGTACACGCTAAAAAAATTATGAGCGATTTGTACGCACCTTATGTGCGTCAGGGAAATCCCATAATCTTTATGGATGAAAAGAGCGCTGAATTGACGAAATATGCCGCCAATTCATTTCTGGCGACTAAAATCTCCTTTATGAATGAAATTGCGCAATTGTGTGAAAGACTTGGTGCAGACGTGGATATGGTTCGTCGTGGAATTGGGAGCGATGAAAGAGTAGGAAAAAGATTTTTATTTCCGGGTATTGGTTATGGAGGAAGCTGTTTTCCAAAAGACGTACAAGCATTAATTAAGTCATCTCAAGATGTTAACTATGATTTTAGAATTCTAAAATCGGTAGAACATGTCAATCGAACTCAGAAATTGCATTTGTTTAGTAAAATATTGAAGTTCTTTGATGATAATTTAAACGAAAAACATTTCGCGATATGGGGATTAGCATTTAAACCGAATACCGATGATATTCGTGAATCACCTGCTCTAAATCTTATTGCTGCATTACTTGCAGAAGGTGCGACTATATCTGCATACGATCCTGAAGCCATGGAAAATGTAAAACAGATTTTTGGAGATAGTATCCATTTTGCTGAAGGGCAATACCAAACTTTAGCTAACGCAGATGCTTTAATAATTGCAACTGAATGGAACGAGTTTAGAACTCCAGATTTTGACCTAATGGGGCAGAAAATCAAAAAGAAAGTCATTTTTGATGGGCGAAATGTATTTGCAATTCAGGAAATGAAAAATCTGGGCTATCACTACGAAAGTATTGGCAGACCTTTTTAAAAGATTAATTATGGCAAATAAAAAAGTTTTAGTTACAGGAGGAGCCGGATTTATTGGTTCGCATCTTTGTGAACGTTTGTTGAATGATGGGAATGACGTTATTTGTTTAGATAATTATTTTACCGGTAGTAAAAGTAATGTAAGACACTTACTTGATAACTGTAATTTTGAATTAGTGAGGCATGATGTAACCACTCCCTATTATGCAGAAGTAGATGAGATATACAATTTGGCTTGCCCTGCATCTCCACCCTATTATCAGCACAATCCTATAAAGACAATGAAAACCTCTATCTATGGAGCATTGAATATGCTGGGACTGGCTAAACGCACAAAAGCTAAAATACTTCAAACTTCTACCAGTGAAGTGTATGGAGACCCTCTGGTTCATCCGCAACCTGAATCGTATTGGGGAAATGTAAACACCATTGGTATCCGGTCATGTTACGACGAAGGAAAGCGAGCTGCTGAAACACTTTTCATGGATTATCATCGACAAAACAATGTAAGAGTGAAAATCATACGTATTTTTAATACCTATGGCCCAAAAATGAATCCCCACGATGGTCGTGTTGTTTCAAATTTTATAGTGCAAGCTTTGAAAAATGAAGATATAACTATTTATGGAGATGGAACACAAACTCGTAGTTTTCAGTACATAGATGATTTGATTGAAGCAATGGTTCGTATGATGAATACAGATGATAAGTTTATAGGACCGGTAAATATTGGGAACCCATGTGAATTTACAATGCTTGAGCTGGCTGAGAAAATTATAAATCTGACTAATTCTAAATCAAAACTCGTATTTATGCCATTAGGCCAAGATGATCCGATACGAAGGAAACCGATTATCAAAGTAGCTTATGATAAACTGGATAAGTGGGAACCTAAGGTTGATTTAGAAAACGGGCTTCTGAAAACAATAGAGTATTTTGCAAATAGTCTGTGAAGCGAGAGTCTAATCAAGACGATAATAAAAAAACATCACACATAATAATCAAAAAAACAAAAATGGAAAAGACAATCGCAATTATTACATGTTGGTACGGTCCGTACCCTTGGTATTTCTCTTATTTTATTCGTTCATGTGAATATAATCCCACTGTAGATTTTATCATTGTAACTGACAATCAGGAATTAATCCCAGACAAACCGAATAATGTAAAGATTATCCATAAACCATTTGATGAATTAAGAGCAGATTTTTCAGAGAGATTAGAATTTCCTGTAAATTTGGAATTTCCATACAAGTTGTGTGATTTTAAGCCGGCTTATGGTTATCTTTTCCCTGATATAGTTGAAAAATATGATTTTTGGGGCATGGGAGATCTCGATATAGTCTACGGAGATATTCGAGCCTTTATGACAGATGAAATTCTTAATACATACGATATAGTCAATAGCAGACACGATTTTATTAGTGGTACATTTTGCTTATTCAGAAATAATGAATATATAAATACATTATTTAAACAGAGTAAAGACTATAAATCAATATTTAGCACTTCAGTTTATGGTGGTTTCGATGAATGTAGTTTTTTATTTATACCAATATCCAAAGAAATGTCAATTTTTGATTTTCCAGATAGTCCCGAAAGTATAATGCATGTAATAAAAAAAGCTGAGATTGAAGGGAAACTAAAAGCATTTTTTGATTTTATTGTATTGGAAGGACTTCCGGGTAAAATAAGTTGGACGAATGGTAAGATTTATTATAAAGATATTTTTGAAGCAATGTTTTACAATCTAATTAAATTTAAAGTTGCGTGTAAAAAACAAACAAAATTCAATCCCATTCCAGACACATTGTATTTTACTCCATCAAGAATATTAGCAAGATTACCTAAATGAGTTTTCCCCATTACCTCCAACACGATGCTTGAGTTGGCTGAGAAAATTATAAATCTGACTAATTCAAAATCAAACCTCGTATTTATGCCATTAGGCCAAGATGATCCGACACGAAGGAAACCGATTATCAAAGTTGCTTATGAAAAACTGGATAAGTGGGAACCTAAGGTTGATTTAGAAAACGGGCTTCTTAAAACAATAGAGTATTTCTCAAATAGTCTGTGAAGCGGGAGTATAATCAAGACGATAATAAAAAAACATCACACATAATAATCAAAAAAACAAAAATGGAAAAGACAATTGCAATTATTACTTGTTGGTACGGTCCGTACCCTTGGTATTTCTCTTATTTTATTCGTTCATGTAAATATAATCCCACTGTAGATTTTATCATTGTAACTGACAATCAGGAATTAATTCCTGACAAACCGGATAATGTAAAGATTATCCATAAACCATTCGATGAATTAAGAACAGATTTTTCAGAGAGATTAGGATTTCCCGTAAATCTGGAATTCCCCTATAAGCTATGCGATCTTAAGCCAGCTTACGGCTATCTTCTTCCTGAGCTAATTGAAAACTATGATTTTTGGGGTATGGGAGATATTGATATTATTTACGGAGATATTCGAGCCTTTATTACTGATGAAATTCTTAACACATACGATATCGTCAATAGCAGACACGATTTTATTAGCGGTACATTTTGCTTGTTCCGAAATAATGAATATATAAATGCATTATTTAAACAGAGTAAAGACTATAAATGGGTGTTTAGTTCTTCGCCTTATTGTGGTTTTGATGAATGCAGTTTTTTATTTATACCAATATCCAACGGAAAGTCAATTCTTGATTTCCCTCATATGACTGAAAGTATCATGCATGTAATAAAAAAAGCTGAACTTGAAGGAAAACTAAAATTATTCTTTGATTTCATTGTATTGGAAGGACTTCCGGGTAAAATAAGTTGGACTAATGGAAAGATTTATTATAAAGATATTTTTGAAGCAATGTTTTATAATTTAATGAGATTTAAAGTTGCGTGTAAAAAACAAACAAAATTCAATCCCATTCCAGATACATTATATTTTACTCCATCAAGAATATTATCAAAATTACCTAAATGAGTTTTCCACATTACCACCAACATGATGCCATGGATTGCGGTCCCACCTGCTTGCGCATGGTGGCGGCTTATTATGGACGAGTGTTTTCATTGGAAGGTTTACGTGAGAAATCCCTGATTACAAGAGAAGGTACATCGATGCTTGGAATTAGCGAAGCCGCTGAAAATATAGGATTCAGAACGACAGGGGTAAAAGTAAGTTTTGAAGAATTGATAACTGCTCCTCTACCTTGTATCGTTCATTGGAATCAAAAGCATTTTATAGTGGTGTATGATATTAAAGAGAAGCGAGACAAAGTATCAATTTATATAGCTGATCCTGCTGCCGGAAAATTACAATATACACGAGAAGAATTTTGCCGTTGTTGGTTAAGCACTAAAAATGGGGAAAATGAAGTCGGTGTAGCTTTACTTCTCGAACCGTCGCCAAAATTTTACGAACAGGAGGATGAAAAGATAAACCGGAAAGGTTTTACATTTCTTTTTTCTTACCTCCGGCCTTATAAAACATTGATTCTTCAATTGTTTATGGGATTACTTTTCGGAAGTCTGTTACAGTTGATCCTACCATTCCTTACCCAATCAATTGTTGATTTTGGTATTTCGGCGCAGAATATCGGATATGTTTACCTTGTATTGATAGCCCAATTAGTCCTTACCTTTAGTAGTTCGGCCGTTGGGTTTATCCGAGGTTGGATATTGCTGCATTTAGGCACACGGATTAATATTGCCCTGATATCAGATTTTTTGATAAAAATGATGCGGTTACCTATGGGGTATTTTGACACCAAGATGGTGGGCGATATACTGCAGCGCATCAATGATCATACCCGCATTCAGAATTATCTGACCAATTCCAGCTTGAGCATTTTGTTTTCTGTCTTTAATTTATTCATTTTTAGCATCGTGCTGTTTATGTATAGTTTCAGTATTTTTTCCATTTTTTTTATCGGAAGTGTGCTGTACTTCGGTTGGGTTTGGCTTTTTATGAAACGCCGGGCTGAATTAGATCATAAAAGCTTTGCTCAGAATTCGGCCAACCAAAGCAACGTGATTCAATTAGTCACCGGTATGCAGGAAATAAAGCTGAACGGATGCGAACAACAGAAACGGTGGGAGTGGGAGCGGATTCAAGCTAAACTGTTTCGACTCCGAATAAAAGGAATGGCTCTTTCGCAATATCAGGATTCGGGAGGTGTACTAATAAACCAGACCAAAAATATAATTATTACTGCGTTGGTGGCTAAGTTGGTTATTGATGGACAAATGACGCTTGGCATGATGATGTCTGTGCAATATATAATTGGTCAACTGAATAGTCCGATTGATCAACTTATATCATTCTCACGTGAAACACAGGATGCTCGACTGAGTTTGGAACGTTTAAGCGAGGTACATGATAAAGACGATGAAGAAGCAAAAGATGAAAGCCGTATACGGGAAATCCCCAATGGGAAAGATATTATTTTACAGAATGCTACTTTTGGTTACGATGCCACTTCCATAGGTGAGCCGGTTATTAAAAACATTAATCTGACTATTCCAGCAGGAAAACAAACAGCCATAGTAGGTACCAGCGGGAGTGGAAAAACAACATTAATAAAATTGCTGTTAGGTTTTTATCCACTTCAAAAAGGAGATATTCTGCTGGGCGAAAACAATATGAAGAATTACAGCATACGCGAGTGGCGCAAACAATGCGGTGTTGTGATGCAGGACGGTTTTATTTTTTCGGACAGTATTGCTAAAAATATAGCACCGGGTGTGGAGGTCATTGATAAAGAACGGTTGCTGAATGCAGTGATAACTGCCAATATCCGTGAGTTTATTGAAACATTGCCGTTAGGATATAATACAAAGATTGGTAGTCAAGGACATGGATTGAGTCAGGGACAAAAACAACGAATGTTGATAGCACGAGCTATATACAAGAATCCTGCTTTTGTATTTTTAGATGAAGCTACCAATGCACTAGATACAAATAATGAGCGCGTTATTATGGATAATCTTCAGCGTTTTTTTGAAGGACGAACATCGGTCGTTATTGCTCACCGGCTCAGTACGGTAAAAAATGCAGATCAGATAGTGGTATTGGAAAAAGGTGAAATTGTAGAAATCGGTACACATCAGGAACTCACGAAAAAACAGGGTGCGTATTATTGGTTGGTGAAGAATCAGTTGGAATTATGATATGATGATGTGATAATATGATAATTAAAGAAATGGAAGAATCGGATAAAATAGAATTACGTAGTGAGGAAGTACAGGAAATATTATCCCGCCCACCACATGCACTTATCAGATATGGCATATCTGTCATTTGTGGAGTAATAATCATATTGTTTGTCGGTAGTTTCTTTTTCCGGTATCCCGATATGGTATCCGGCGATGTGGTTATTACTACTGAAAATCCGCCGGTATGGCTTATTGCCAAATCTACCGGAAAAATAAAAGAACTGTTCTGTAAAGATAAACAACTAGTACAGCAAGGAAGTGTGTTGGCCGTTATTGATAATTCAGCATCAACAACTGATGTTTTATTTATGAGTAAACTACTTGCAACAGTTCAGATTTCCGACTCCGGTTTTTATATTCCCAAAGAACTCCTCCTAAAATCTTTTGAGTTAGGAGCCTTACAAACAAGTTTTTCTGCATTCACAAAAGCATCTATGAATTATGATAACTTTTTGACTTTGAATCTTACAACGCAGGAAAAAAATTCATTACAAAAACAAATTGTCAATAGAAATGCTTATTCAGGTAATCTTCAGAAACAGTTTGAGATGAAGAAAAGGGAATTGATCCTTTCGAAATCAGCTTATGAAAGAGATAAATTGTTATATGGGCAAAAGGTGATTTCGACGTCCGACATGGAAACCGCTGAACAAACTTATTTAAACAAACAACAGGAAATACAACAACTTCAAACTTCCATGTCGTTGGAAAAAGTTGAATCATCTCAAATGAAAGAGTCTGTAAATAAACTATCATTACAATATTTACAGGAAAAGCACCAATTGTTTTCCGAACTCAAATCATCCCAACGGGAATTAATAGCTGCTATTGAAACTTGGCAACAAAGCTATTTATTGATAGCTCCGCAATCGGGAGTTGTTACTTTTAATACCTTCTGGAAACGAAATCAATTTATTACCTCCGGTGATAAGGTGTTTGCTATTGTTTCACGAAAACCGGGTCAATTGATTGGAAAGATAAAGATTCCGGCTTCCGGTTCCGGAAAGATTAATATCGGACAGAAGGTTAATATAAGAGCTACTAATTATCCCTATTTGGAGTTTGGTTTGTTGCAAGCCAAGATTATAAATATATCTCTTGTCTCCAATAATGATTATTATTCAGTTGAAGTTGAATTTCCGAAAGGGCTGCATACAACGGTTAATAAGGAGCTCAAATTTACCGGAGAATTGACGGGTACTGCGGAAATAATTACTGAAAATCGAAGCTTAGTGGAACGCATTTATTCACCCATTCAGTATTTAATAAATAAGTCACACTAAACAGATTTATCATCTGTCTTTCCAAAGCGGTAAATCAACAATTGATTTGCCGCTTTGCATTTATTTTAAAGTAATTACGCTAGATTTAAAATTTTGTAATACTTTTGTAACAGTTATTACACAGCTCCGAAATATACAATTAGTTTCTTTGTAACATAATATTAATACAAAAAAAGTATGAATCCTTATCGTATTTTGGTAGTAGACGACGAAGAAGACTTGTGTGAAATTCTTCAATTTAATCTGGAAACAGAAGGTTATCTGGTAGATGTAGCCTATTCGGCCGAAGAAGCATTAAAAAAAGACATTAGTATCTATAATTTACTTTTGCTTGATGTAATGATGGGAGAAGTTTCTGGGTTCAAAATGGCTCGTATACTCAGGGAAAACCCTAAGCTGGCAAGCATCCCAATCATTTTTCTTACTGCAAAAGACTCCGAAACAGACAGACTTACCGGATTTAACATAGGTGCTGACGACTATATCTCCAAGCCGTTTTCTATACGCGAAGTGCTTGCACGTGTAAAAGCCGTTATCCGTAGGGCAGACACCAATAAAGTTGAAGCCGCTCCGGCATTGGTTCTGAGTTACGAAAGACTTGAAATGTCATTGGAAAACAAAAAAGTGATGCTCGAGGGAGTTGAAGTCCCATTCACCAAAAAGGAATTTGAAATACTGAAGCTCTTCCTGGGAAATAAAAACCGTGTTTTTTCACGCGATGAAATGTTGTCCAGAGTATGGAGCGATGAAGTCATTGTACTCGACCGCACAATCGATGTAAACATTACCCGGCTGCGCAAAAAAATTGGTCCATACGGAAAAAATATTGTGACCCGATTGGGATATGGATATTGTTTCGAGGAGTAAAAATCAGTTATCAGTGAACTGTTATCAGTAAACAGTTCAACAATTAAACAATTTCTATGACTTTAAACCGCCGCCTTTTCCTCTACTTTTTCAGCATCTTTTTTTTGATGCTGGCCATTATCTGTTTCTTTCAGTACGAGCGCGAAAAAGAGTTCCGCACCGAGCAGCTTGACCAACAACTCAGCACTTACAATTTCACCATCTACCGGTTTATCAAAGAGCAAAAACCAAACTGGGAAATGCTGGAAGAATACGTTCATCTATTCCCCGACACCGCGCTGCGCGTAACCGTAATTGATACTACAGGTGTCGTTATCTTCGATTCCTCTGTCAAAAAAGGCACAAAGCTGGGCAACCACCTGAACCGCCCTGAAATAGAAATGTCCTCTTATGCTGAGAACGGAAAAGCAATACGTCACTCCGTCTCCACCGGAAAAGATTATTATTATCTGGTTCACAAATTCCCTGCAAGCTATGTCCGCAGTGCTTTGCCCTACAACGTCAGCCTGGTGAGTATGCTCAAAGCCAATACCTTCTTCCTGTACTTTATGGGGTTGGTATTAATCTTTGCCGTACTTGCACTCTATCTTATTTCCCGAAACTTCACCAGATCTATCGACAGATTACGCATATTTACCCAGAAAGCTGAAAAGGAAGAGTTTCTGGACACCGATATTGAGTTCCCGAATGATGAACTGGGTGAGATTAGTAAAAATATAGTGAAACTATATAAACTCCAGTTGCAGACCAAAGTAGAAGTAAATAATGAACGGGAAAAGCTCATTAAACACCTTCAGATTTCGCAGGAGGGACTTGGAATTTTCTCATCGGAGAAAAAAGAAACGCTTGCCAATTCGCACTTCATTCAATACACAAATATAATTTCCGATCAACAATGTGAAACATCCGACCAGATATTTTCATTGCCAGAATTTGCCGAATTAAATGAGTTTATTGATAAAAGCCTGTTGAATAATCAGCTGAACCGAAAACGTCTGACGGTTGAAAAAGGAGGCCGGGTTTTTGCGGTTCAGTGCATTGTTTTTCAAGATGATACTTTCGAAATATCCATAAACGACATCACTGTTCAAGAGCACGAAAACGAACTTAAAAGGCATCTTACGCAAAACATTTCGCATGAGCTCAAAACTCCTGTAAGCAGCATATTGGGTTACATGGAAAGCATTCTCGAAAACCCGGAAATGGACACCGAGCGACAACGTTTTTTTGTGGATCGGTCATTCCAACAAGCCCAACGCCTTAGAGACTTATTGCAGGATATTTCTACGCTGAATAAAATGGATGAAGGTCAACGTCTGTTCCAAAAAGAACCCTGCAATATTTCGGATGTCATTTCGGATGTATTGAATGATGTTCACCTGCAAATAGAGCAGAAAGAATGTAAGGTTATACAAAGCTTCCAGCCGAATACTCAAATACTTGGCAACCGCTCACTTTTATATTCCATCTTCCGTAACCTGCTGGATAATACACTGAATTATGCCGGCGAGAAACTTACCATCGAAATTAGTTGCTACCGGGAAGATGAACAGTTCTATTATTTTTCGTTTAGCGATAATGGTGTCGGGGTTGCCGAAGAACATCTAAATCGCCTCTTCGAACGATTTTACAGAGTGGATAAAGGACGTAGCAGAAAGCAGGGTGGAACAGGACTCGGTTTGGCAATTGTAAAAAATGCTGTTATTTATCACCGCGGCACTATCTCTGCCAAACGTATTCCCACTGGTGGGCTAAGCTTCATTTTCTCGCTTCGTAAATTTTAAGTTTACAAAAAAAACGGCTTCTTGATTCGTCTGGTTATCATCATTACACAACAAATTTTATAGTATTTTGAATTAAATAGTAGATTTTTAGTTATTTATGCGCTTTTCTAGATGGTTATTCGAAAAAACAAATAACTTTGCGAAAACTAATTTTGCAAG
>Ga0302286_10001881_pt1 | contig 14971 bp, 12 predicted proteins | sample III_Fen_E2_3_FD_198765 | JGI IMG/M metagenome (GOLD analysis project Ga0302286, IMG submission 198765) | Peat permafrost microbial communities from Stordalen Mire near Abisko, Sweden - III_Fen_E2_3 | ecosystem: Environmental > Terrestrial > Soil > Wetlands > Permafrost | place: Sweden: Abisko...
TTGAGGCTGCATTTCATGGTATTAACATTAAGCCGGGTAAACCCACGATGATGGGAAAAATGGGCGAAACCATTGTCGCTTCGATGCCTGGAAATCCATTGGCTGCGTATGTCAATGCTTTTTTATTTTTGATTCCGGTGCTTAAAAAACTTCAAGGTCAAAAAAAGTTTCATTTCGAGCCTATAATGGCGCGCAATGCTGAAACGTTTAAAATGAAATCAGGTCGTGTCAATTTGGTATTGGGAAGATTTGTCGATGGAAAGTTTCATGTCTTTGGTTCCAATAAGTATGGCTCAGGTATGGTTAAACCCCTTGTTAACAGTAATGCCTTGTGGATCAGCACTGAAACGATGAGCAGTATTGATGCAGAAGATGAAATGAGCATTTTAAAATTTTAAATCAACCTTTACATGTAAAAAGGTATTGATAGTTTAGTTTAAAAAACTTGACCTTTAAAACCTTTTTGGATACTATGGCCTTTGAAAAAGTCTTTCAAAGGTATGGTATGTTTAACGAAGTGAAGATCTCAACGAAGCTACTTTTTATCTCCATTGTCACGATGTTTGGATTGGTGATTCTCTCCTATGTGAGCATCAACTCCAGTCTTATTGGCAAAAACTCTTTAGAAACCATTTATGAAAAAAATGTTCTTCCTGATAATGAAATAGCTCATGCGCGAGATTCATTTGAGATGATTTTAAATGATCTTATTCATGTTACCAGTGAATTTTTGCCTACAGGACAAGCAAAAGATCATCTGCCTATCATTGAAAAAGAGATGAATGCGTTTTTTGAAAAAGCACTCAAAAGTGATTTTTACACAGAACCCACACTCAAACAAAATTTGAATGAAGCGTATGAGCGTTACACTCAAAAAATTGCTCCTAATTTTAAACGTATTCACGAGCTTTACACCAAAGATAAACGCGAAGATATTGGCGATATGGCGGTTGAAATTGAAGAAGATTGCAAATATATATCCAAACGTTTTGACAACATTTCCAAATTCACCAATCAGCGTGTCAAAGAGATTAGTCAGCAAATTAGCTCCAAACTCAAGCAAAATCTTTATGTGGATATTGCTATCTCTCTCCTTGTTCTCCTTATTACCTCCACGCTTTTACTCTCTATCTCACGTTATATTGTCAAGCGCATTGCCCGTATTGGCGATCATCTCTCGGACATTACCAAAGATTTGGCACTCAACCGCCCTATTGAGATTTTAAATAAGGATGAAATAGGACATATTAGCGACAACCTCAATACCCTGCTCTCCACGCTTCAACAAGCACTCATTAAAGCGAAAATGACCATGGTAGCAAACTCCAAAACCAATCAAGACATGCAAACTTTTGCGCATACCGTAACGAGTATCGCTCAAAATCAAAACCGCATTGTGGAGAATGTTAAAAAACTGACATCAAAAATCAATCAAGAATTACAAGAGTCTCGTGATATTTCTGAAACCTCTGCAACGTATATGAAAGAAGATTATGCGATGCTCGGTGAAATGATCGAAACACTTGATATTATTGTTGAGAGCATCAATAACGTCAGTCAAGATGAACAACACATCTCAGCTCAAATGCATGATCTTTCAGAGCAAACCGCTCAAATTCGCTCTATCATAGAGATGATTAAAGATATTGCCGATCAGACCAATTTATTAGCACTTAATGCTGCGATAGAAGCGGCTCGTGCGGGTGAGCATGGACGAGGCTTTGCCGTTGTGGCGGATGAAGTGCGAAAGTTGGCGGAGCGAACACAAAAATCATTAGGGGAAATTGATGCCACGATCAGTGTGGTGGTTCAAAGTGTCTCCAATGCGAGTGAAAACATCAAAGATAACAGTCAAAAAGTGATTGATTTGAATGAAAATGCAATTAAAATTTCCTCTTTAGCCAATAAAACCAAAGAAAAAACAGCCAAGAGTTTAGAAATAACCAACGTTGCCTATGAAAAAACTCTGAGCATTACGCAAGAGATTGATCATCTCACACAAGGCGTTGAAGAAGCAACAGGCCTTGCACACGAAAATAAAAAAATTGCTGACAGCTTGATGAGTGTTTCCGATAGCCTCAACCTTTCAACCGCAGAATTAGAGCGAGAAATCATGATTTTCAAGGTCTAAAATGCTCCTCTAAGCCCTTTAAAATCTATTTGTGATACAATTATTGCTTAAATAGATTGACACAAAGGGTTTTTTTTGATAGAATTCCGACCGATTTGCGGGAATAGCTCAGTGGTAGAGCACGACCTTGCCAAGGTCGGGGTCGCGAGTTCGAACCTCGTTTCCCGCTCCATCTTAATTTTACTTCTTTTTATCTCCAACCTTTTTTCTCAACCTATCTATATTGAAAAAACGTATTGTATTGAAGATGATACGCTTAGAGCTTCCTTCTTTGGTTATCAAAGCAGTGATGATCCCATTATTATACAAATTCCAAAAGACCGTGTCAGCTATACCGTTCCTACCAACACACTGCGTGCAGCCTTTAGTGATCATAATGTGACGGTCATTGATAGCAGTGATGGTGTCGTCATCTTCAAACGTAATTGTATGTTAATGGGCAAACTAGATGCCATTACAGATGCCTTTTTGAAAAAATTTCAAGATGCTGCTCCTTTTGTGATGATTGAAGACAAACCTCGTATTACCATTAAAACTTCACTCCCTTCTGATTTTAAACGGTATGAATTAGCCGATATTCGTATCTCTGATGCGACGTTAAAACGAAACAGTGGCTCATTTATCGCTGTCTTTAATGTAGGGGATCGAGAGAAAAAGCTCTATTTTGCGTATGAGATGAATGCCAAGGTGATGGTATTTAAAGCAAAACATAATTTGCTTAACGGTAAAATCCTCACAAACGATGACTACGAGAGTGTTTGGGAGAGTTTAGATAACCTTCCCACACGAGTGATTGTAAATGAATTAGCCCAAAATGCGATGATTCGAAATAGCGTTAAAGAGGGGCAACTTTTAACAGACTTTAATATTGATATTAAAAAGGCTGTAAGTAAACAATCTACGATCAGAGCGTTGCTCAAAGAAGCAGGTTTGGTGATAGAGGTTCAAGCTACGCTTCTTGAAGATGGTGATATTGGTGATGTTGTCAAAATCAAAACAGAACAAGGCAAAATTTTGAATGCAAAAATTGTATCTCCTCATGAAGTGATTATCCTCGAATGAAACGCATCATTGTAGGCATTAGTGGTGCAAGCGGCGTCGAACTTGGGCTCTCTTTTCTTAAAGCCCTTCCCTTGGAAATTGAAAAATACGTTATTATCTCTGAACATGCCAAAGTTGTTTTTGAAAAAGAAGCCAATACTGTTTATCTTGATGATGAAAATATTGGTGCGATTACCGCTTCAGGCTCTTTTAAATGCGATGCAATGGCGATTATTCCGTGCAGTATGAATACGCTTGCTAAAATAACACACGGCATTGCAGATAATCTTCTTACGCGTACCGCTTCCGTGATGATCAAAGAGAAGCGCCCTCTTCTACTGGCTCCTCGCGAAATGCCCTTTTCTGCGATTGCGTTAGAAAATATGCTTAAACTTTCCATGCTTGGCATACATATTGCACCTCCTGTGCTTGGTTATTATGCAAAAGCTTCAAGTCTTGAGGAGATGGAGAATTTTCTCATTGGCAAATGGTTTGATCTTTTAGGCATTGAGCACAACCTTTTTAAACGTTGGGAGGGAGCATGAGAGTCGCTATTTATCCAGGAACTTTTGATCCTATAACCAATGGCCATATGGATGTCATCAAACGTGCGCAAAAGCTTTTCGATAAGGTTTTGGTCGCCGTAGCGCTTTCTGAAGAGAAACGCCCTGTGTTTGACATTACCACGCGTGTCGAGATGGTACAATGTGCTATTAAAGATATGGAAGGGGTTGAAGTAGAACCCTTTGATAATCTTTTGGTAAGTTTTTCAAAAGAAAAAAATATTCGTGTGATGATACGTGGCTTACGCGCTGTGAGTGATTTTGAATTTGAACTCCAAATGGGCTATGCAAATGCCTCTTTATGGAGTGAAATTGAAACCGTTTACTTAATGCCCAGTCTCAAAAATGCGTTTATTAGCTCCTCTGTGGTACGCTCCATCGCAAAACATGGAGGCAACGTTTCTCATTTAGTTCCTCCTCTTGTTTTACCTTATTTACAAAGTAGATTTACATGTATGTGATTTTTGAAGGTATTGATACAACGGGTAAAAGTACGCAAGTCGCACTTTTCGCTCAAAGAAAAAAAACAGTTTTAGCCACCAAAGAGCCAGGTGGCACACCTGCAGGCTTTAAATTTCGTGAAATGTTGTTGGGAGGAGCGCTGCAAAACTCGTTTAACGCAGAACTCTTTTTGTTCTTAGCCGATCGCGCACTCCATTACGATACGGTTGTCAAACCGGCTCGAAATGAGCACTTGGTCATCAGCGATCGTGGCTTTTTATCAGGAATCGCCTATGCGTGTGCCAATCATGAGGACGTGGATGGCGAATTACTGCTTGCCATGAACTGTATGGCATTGCAAGAGGTTTATCCAGAAAAAATCGTACTGTTTCTCACCAATGAAACCCTGATGCGAGAGCGAATGGGAACGAAAGTTCAAGATGCGATTGAAAAACGTGGTGTAAGCTATTTGTTACGGATTCAAGATATAATGCGTCGCGTTGTTAAAACATTACCGATTCAAGTTCTAGAAGTGGATGCTTCAAAAGAGATTGAAACGATTTATAACCAGATTGAGGATTTTTTAAATGATTAATGCATTACGTGGAATGAAAGACACCCTCGCCCCACAAAGTGAAATTTATCAACATATTATTACGACATGCACTCGTATTGCGCAGAATTATGGCTTTTCATTTGTTGAAACACCTATTTTAGAAGAGACAGCACTTTTTAAACGCAGTGTGGGTGAAAGCAGTGATATTGTGGGTAAAGAGATGTATCAGTTTATTGACAAAGGTGAAAACGATGTCTGCTTACGTCCTGAAGGAACGGCAGGCGTTGTGCGCGCCTTTGTGCAACAAAAGTATGATAAAGCAGGTGAAAAAAGACGCTTTTTCTACCATGGACCAATGTTTCGTTATGAGAGACCTCAAAAAGGCCGTTTAAGACAATTTCACCAGTTTGGTGCAGAGAGTTTTGGCGAAGCAGATGTCAGAGAAGATGCAACAATTATCTTGATGCTTAAAGCGATATTTGAAGCACTCGGCATTGGCTTTACACTGGAAATCAACTCCTTAGGCTCTCCTGAATGTATGCCACAGTACCGCACAACACTTGTGAAATTTTTAGATACGCTTGAAGGATTGTGCGAAGATTGTGAAAGACGAAAACTCACCAATCCTATTCGTGTGCTGGATTGTAAAAACGAACATTGTAAAGTCTTACTTGCGGATGCACCATTGATTACAGATCATTTATGTTCTACATGTAAAGAAGATTTTACAACATTAAAATCGATTTTAGATCAGTTTGGCGTGGCGTATGTGGTCAATCCAAAATTGGTTCGAGGGCTTGATTATTACTCCAAAACGGCGTTTGAATTTGTCAGCTCTGAAATTGGTGCGCAAAGTGCCATTGCTGGTGGTGGTCGTTATGATCGTTTGGTTGAGTTTTTAGATGGTAAAGCAACACCTGCCGTTGGCTTTGCAATGGGCATTGAGCGTTTAATGGAGTTGGTTAAAATGCCAGAAACGGGACGCGAAGGCTACTACATTGCAGCATTGTGTGATGAAGCTAAAGAGAGTGTCTTTAAACTGGTCGATCAAAAGCGTATGACCGATAAAGTATTAACCTCTTATGAATCCAAATCACTCAAAAATCATCTCAAAATCGCTGATAAATTGTATGTAAAATTTTGTGTATGTATCGGTGAAGACGAGCTTGCGAAACAGAGTGTTTGGATTAAAGATCTTGAGAGTAAAGAAGAAAAAATTATGAATATGGCGCATTTTTAAGGAGCAATACATTGGACTACGGAATTAAAACATGGGGAAACGATAACTTTTTTATCGAAGATGGTAAGGTAAAAGTGAATACGGGCTGTGAGCCTTCTTTAATAGAGATTATTCAAGAGATACGTAAAGACGGCATACGTGGTCCCATTTTACTTCGATTTCCTCACTTGATTCAAAAGCAGATCCGTATGATCTACAAAAGTTTTGCTGATGCGAAGAAAGAGTTTAACTATGAGGGAAAGTTTAGTGCGGTCTACCCTCTTAAGGTCAATCAGTTTCCTAATTTTGTCAAAAATCTTGTTTCTCTAGGACAAAAGTATCACTACGGTCTTGAGGCTGGTAGTAAAGCGGAGCTTATTTTAGCGATGGCGTACAATAACCCAGACGCTCCTATTACGGTCAATGGGTTTAAAGACAACGAGATGATTTCTCTGGGCTTTATTGCTGAGGAGATGGGTCATGACATTACGCTGACGATTGAAGGGCTCAATGAGCTTGAGAGCATCATTTCGATTGCAAAAGACCGTTTTGGGTGCGTGCCAAACATTGGTCTTCGCATTCGTTTGCATAGTTCTGGCATTGGTATTTGGGCAAAAAGTGGTGGCATTAATTCCAAATTTGGGTTAACATCTACCGAGCTTTTAGAAGCGGTTAATATGCTTCGTGATGCTGAATTACTCGATAAATTTACGATGATTCATTTTCATATTGGTTCCCAAATTACCGACATTGCTCCTTTGAAAAAAGCACTTAGAGAAGCGGGAAATATTTACGCAGAACTCTGTCGTATGGGTGCAACGCACCTTCGTGCGATCAATTTGGGTGGTGGTTTGGCAGTCGAATACTCTCAACACAAAACAACGCTTCATAAAAACTATACCTTAAGCGAATACGCTAATGACGTTGTTTACTTGCTCAAAGATATTGCGACCCAAAAAGGGGTTCATGAACCAGATATCTTCATCGAATCAGGTCGTTTTGTTGCCGCACACCATGCGGTGCTTGTCGCGCCTGTTTTAGAGCTTTTTTCGCAAGAATACACCGATCTAAAGCTTAGGCCTAAAGAGATTAATCCCCCTCTTGTCCAAGAGCTGTACGATCTTTTAGGAACGATGAACCGTAAAAATGCACTTGAATTTTTACATGATAGTATTGATCATATGGAATCCTTACTGACACTGTTTGATTTGGGTTATATTGATTTACAAGACCGCTCTAATACGGAGATTTTGGTCAATCTTATCATTAAAAAAGCCGTCGGTTTGGTGGCTGATAAAAAACTCAGTGAGATTTTAGACATTCAAGACCGTGTGCAAGAACGTTATTTGGTCAACTTCTCGCTCTTTCAAAGTTTACCAGACTTCTGGGGCATTGGTCAAACCTTCCCTGTTATGCCACTCGATCGTTTGGATGAAGTACCGACACGTTCCGCATCGCTTTGGGATATTACCTGCGATAGCGATGGAGAAATAGGGTTTAATACTGAAACACCGCTCTTTTTGCACGATGTAGACATCAAAAATCGTGACTATTTCTTAGGCTTTTTCTTAGTGGGGGCTTATCAAGAAGTATTGGGTATGAAACACAACCTTTTTACTCATCCAACAGAAGCTACTATTATCATTGACGATGATGGTTTCGAGATTGAAAATATGCTTGAATCTCAAAGCATTAGTGATATCTTAGAAGATCTTGACTACGATATCAAAGAGGTTCAAGAAAATCTCAATGATCGCATTGAGGCTTCAGACAACATTAGCGAAAAAGAGAAAAAACATATTTTAGGAGAGATTTACCTCTTCTTAAATGACAATGGCTATCTTAAAACGATCAACAATGAGGATAATGTGCAATGAATTCTGTCTCCTTGTGGGAAAAAATTAAAGAAGATTTTTCCCAACCGATTCTTCATGACCCAGCAATCAACTCTAAAATAGAGCTTATTTTTAACTATCCAGGTGTGTGGGCTTTAGCCAATTACCGCATTGCACACGCTTTACATGTAAAAGGGTTTCGCACGTTAGCGCGCGCTATCATGGGCATCTCTCAGGTTATTACCAACCTTGACATTCACCCTGCATGTACCATTGGTCGTCGCGTCTTTTTGGACCATGCGTTTGGTGTGGTCATCGGTGAGACGGCTATTGTGGGTGATGATGTTTTGATCTACCAAGGCGTCACACTAGGTGGTGTTAGTTTAGATCGTGGTGTCAAACGCCATCCTACCATCGGTAATCATACCGTTATTGGTTCGGGTGCGAAAGTGTTAGGCGATATTACCATCGGTGAAAATTGCCGTATTGGGTCTAACTCTGTTGTGGTAAAAAGCATCCCCAATGACTCTACGGCAGTGGGTTTACCGGCACGCATCATTGACAAAGGGCGCGATAAAAACCCGATGGCACACAATAAAATCCCCGACATCAACAAAGAGCTTTTTATCTATATGTTTAAGCGTATCAAGATTTTAGAAGAAGCGGTGCTAACCACCAACAAAGATCTCAAAATCAAAGATGACGAACTCGAAGCTATTTATAAATGCTATTTGGAATCTGTGAAAGAGTAAACTTTCTCAAATACGTTTACTCTTTTTTCTCCCTCTTCCCTCCATTTTAACCTCCAAACTCTTTTACATGTAAACTTTACATTTTCACTGTTTTGTAAATGCGCTCCTTTACATTTTTGTGAAAATTCACCGCATACTTTTTCTCATTACTTCTTACAAAGCCCTTCAATAGCCATTTTTCTTCCTTTTTAATCTCAGGAATACTCCGTGCAGTTAGTGCAGGGATGATTAACTACATTAAAAAGGAGAAACCAGCTATGCCACATCATGAATTTGAATGCAGTACTTGCATTCCAGAGAGAAAATCACATGCGGTTGTTAAAGGTGAAGGTGAGGATCTTACTTCTTGTCTTCCAGAAGGACATCTTCTAACTATCCCTGGAACTATTTCAGAGCGAGGATGTGCATATTGTGGAGCCAAACACGTTATTGGTACTCCTATGAAAGATGCAATTCATATGAGTCATGGTCCTGTTGGATGTACGTATGACACTTGGCATACAAAGCGTTATATCAGTGACAATGACAACTTCCAACTAAAATACACCTATGCGACCGACATGAAAGAGTCGCATGTTGTTTTCGGTGGCGGTGATTTGCTTAAAAAGAACATCATCGAAGCGTTTAAAGCGCATCCTGAAATTAACCGTATGACCGTGTATCAAACCTGCGCATCGGCGTTGATTGGGGATGATATGGAAGCCATTGCCAGAGACGTTCTTAAAGAGATGCCCGATAAAGACATCTTTGTGTGTAACTCTCCAGGCTTTGCGGGTCCGAGCCAATCAGGTGGACACCATAAAATCAACATCGCGTGGATCAATGAAAAAGTAGGAACGGTTGAGCCCAAAATCACGAGTGATTATGTCATCAATTATGTCGGTGATTACAACATTCAAGGCGATTGTGAAGTGATGTGTGACTACTTCAAACGCATGGGCATTCAAGTGCTCTCAAGCTTTACAGGAAACGGTTCATACGATGAGCTTAGAAGCATGCATGGGGCGCATTTAAATGTACTTGAATGCGCACGTTCGGCTGAATATATCTGTAATGAACTTCGCGTGAAATATGGCATTCCTCGTTTGGATATTGATGGATTTGGATTTGAACCACTTTCCGATTCATTGATGAAAGTAGCACGTTTCTTTGGCATAGAAGATCGTGCTCAAGCGATTATTGATGAAGAGACGGCGCGTTGGAAACCTGAGCTTGACTGGTACAAAAAACGTCTGACGGGTGTCAAAGTCTGTTTGTGGCCTGGTGGGTCAAAACTGTGGCATTGGGCGAATGTCATTCATGAAGAGATGGGCGTTGAAGTGGTCTCGTTGTACACCAAATTTGGACACCAAGGCGATATGGAAAAAGGTGTGGCAAGAGCCCAACCTGGTACACTTGCCATTGATGACCCGAATGAGCTTGAAGGCATTGAAGCGATGGAAAAACTTAAACCGGATGTCATTTTTACGGGTATGCGCCCAGGTGAAGTGGCTAAAAAACGTCGTGTTCAGTACCTCAATGCACATGCCTATCATAATGGACCGTACAAAGGTTATGAAGGTTGGGTACGTTTTGCTCGCGATATTTATAATGCAGCATTTTCTCCGATTCATCAACTCTCTGGTATTGATATCAGTAGAGACCCGATTGCGACGGATAAAGGCTTTATGACACGTAAAATGATCTCAGATGTTAAATTGACTCCAGAAGAGGCTAATGTGGAAGGTGAACGACCTTACACCGGTGATTTTGATTGTGTTACGAAGCTTAGAAATAAAGTTTATGATCCTGAATTGTCTCGTAACCACGAACAAGCAGCAGTGTAAAGGAGAAACGATGAGTGATGAAAAAGTAAATATGAAAGTAGAATCGGTACAAAATACTCGAATTATGCAGATGGAAGATTACATTATGAAGCATTGTCTTTGGCAGTTTCACTCAAGATCGTGGGACAGAGAGAGACAAAATGAAGGCGTTTTAAGCAAAGCAAAACAGCTCCTTTGTGATGAAGAAGTGGCAAAAGAGACACCAGAAGATCGTTGCTACTGGGTCGATGCCCTTTCCTTAACAGAGGCATTTAGAGCACGTTTTGCTTGGTTTGCGCAGATGGATAAAGAGAGTATTAAGGTGCTGATGGAAAAGCTTAAAGAACGTATTGATTACGTCACGATTAGCGGTTCGCTCAACAAAGAGCTGACAGTTGCACGATACTAAAAAAGGATAAATCATGTCATGTGAACTCAGAGCAAAAGAGCGTACGGGTATTATTAACCCGATCTTTACATGTCAGCCGTGTGGCGCACAATACGTCAGTATTGGCATCAAAGATTGTATTGCAATCGTACACGGTGGACAAGGGTGTGTTATGTTTGTGCGAATGCTGTTTGCACAACATTTTAAAGACAACTTTGATATCGCCTCTTCTTCGTTGCATGAAGACAGTGCTGTTTTTGGAGCAACAGGAAGGGTTGAAACGGCAGTCGATGTCCTTTTGATGCGTTACCCTGATATCAAAGTCATTCCGATCATTACAACGTGTTCAACGGAGATCATTGGTGATGACATTGAAGGTGTTATTACCAAGCTCAATAATGGACTTTTAAAAGACAAATACGAAGGGCGTGAAGTGCATCTTGTCCCTGTGCATACGCCAAGTTTTAAAGGAAGTATGGTCAGTGGTTATGATGTTGCCGTCGAATCGATGCTGAAAGCCTTTGCAAAGAAAACAGAGACACCTAATGGCAAGATCAATCTTATCACGGGTTGGGTCAACCCAGGCGATGTAACCGCACTCAAACATCTTTTAAAAATGATGGAAATTGATGCAACGGTTCTGTTTGAAATTGAGAGTTTTGACTCTCCACTCATGCCAAGTGGTCAATGCGAAGTCTCGCATGGCGATACCACGGTTGAAGATATGATCAGTACGGGTGACGCCATTGGTACGATTGCGCTCAATCGTTACGAAGGTGGCAAAGCGGCGAAGTATCTTGAAAAAACATTCCAAGTACCTTCCATCATAGGACCAACCCCTATTGGTATTCGCAACACCGATACCTTCTTGCAAAATCTCAAAGAGATGACGGGAAAACCCATTCCTGCGGCATTGGTGAAAGAACGTGGTATTGCCATCGATGCGATTACAGATCTTGCGCATATGTTCTTAGCGGACAAACGTGTGGCGATTTATGGTAATGCAGACCTTGTCATTGGCTTGGCGGAATTTTGTATCGATATGGAGATGAAACCTGTGTTGCTTCTTTTAGGCGATGATAACTCAGGCTACAAAAAAGATGCGCGCATTAAAAATCTTCAATCCAAAGTAGACTTTGATATGGAGATTATTACCAATGCGGATCTTTGGGAACTTGAAGATCGTATCAAAAACAAAGGCTTGCAGCTTGATCTTATCATGGGACATTCCAAAGGTAGATTTACCGCCATTGACAATAACATTCCGATGGTGCGTGTCGGCTTTCCAACCTTTGATCGTGCGGGACTTTACCGTCATCCTGTGGTTGGCTATGCGGGTGCTATTTGGCTTGCCGAAGAGATTGCAAATACCCTCTTTCGCGATATGGAATACAAAAGAAATAAAGAGTGGTTACTCAACGTTTGGTAAAAAATAGAGGGATTTCATCTTTACATGTAAAGATGAAATCCTTATTCTTTCTAAGGAAAATAGATGCATACAATACGATATACCAAAAGAGTTTGTACCGATGAATCGATCATAGAAGCCTTTTTAAATGAGACCCGTGTGGGTGTTATAGCGATGGTGGATGATCAGAATATTCCTTATGCAACGCCCGTAAATTATGTGTGGCATAAAGGAGCTATCTATTTTCATGGGATGGGAAGCGGTAAAAAAGAGAGTATTTTACTTCAAAAACCCTCTGTCTGTTTTACCCTCTTTCATGAATACGGCACCGTGGTTGATCCAGTACCTTGTCATGCTGATACGGCGTATCGCAGTGTGATTATTTTTGGAGAAGCTGAAAAATTGACGGATAGCGATGAGTCGGCTTTAGTGCTCCAAAAATTGTTGAATAAATATACCCCTCATTACTATAAGCAACAATTATCAGGAAGTTTGATTGAAAAATACCGTTCCACGCACGATGGCAAAGCCGTCTCTGTCTTTAAAATTGAACCTCATGAACTGAGTGCAAAAGAAAATATTGCGTCTGATAGTGAATTGTTCAATAAAGAGGCATTATTGTAATTCTCTGTGTCCAACTTAGCAGTATACTTATCGTAGTATAATAGTTTATACTACGATAAGTGCCATTTAACACAACAGAGGAGATACCCAGTGGATACAATTTGCATTAGCCCCATAAAAGATTGCCCACGTTATCATGAGCTTAGGGTTTTATATGAAATTTCTGTGGCGCTCAAAGGAAGTGAGCTTGGCATCGAAAAAGCGTTTGAAAAAACACTTAGCCTGCTTAAGAGACACTTTTACATGGATAAAAGTATTTATTATGCTCTGAATGAAGAGAGCAATGAACTTGAAGTGTTAAGCTCTGTTGGGCTTAGTAAACGGCAAGAAATGTTAGCGACCTATAAAGTGGGCGAAGGTGCAACGGGATTGTGTGCTCAATTTTTAGAGCCTGTTGTGATTGAAAATATCCATCAAAACATTCTGTTTCTCAACAAAAGTTGCAGTTTAAAAGAGAGCGAAATCTCTTACCTTGCCATCCCTGCTCTTTCTCAAAATAAACTTTTTGGTGTTTTGGGTGTCAGTTTGACTCAAAAATCACTTGCTGATATTGAAGAGATGGTAACGATCTTAACGATTACCGCTTCGCTGATGGCACAATCACAACAAATCTACCAAACCATTAATGATGAAAAAAAACGCCTCAAAGAGGAAAAACTCTACTACAAAGAAGAAATTTTAAAACAAAATGAGATCATCGGTCATAGCGCGGTGATTCAGAATGTTTTGGACATTGTGGGCAAAGTGGCGTGTACAAGCTCCACTATCTTGATCAGCGGTGAAACGGGCACGGGTAAAGAGCTCATCGCCAAAGCCATTCACAATTACAGTCTGCGTAAAGAGAAGCCTTACATCAAACTCAATTGTGCCGCTATTCCTGAAAATCTTTTGGAGACGGAACTGTTTGGGCATGAACGTGGAGCCTTTACGGATGCCAAAGAGATGCGCAAAGGACGTTTTGAACTGGCGGATGAGGGAACGCTCTTTTTGGATGAAGTGGGAGACCTCAGTCTTAGCCTTCAAGCGAAACTCTTACGCGTACTACAAGAACAAGAGTTTGAAAGGCTGGGCGGAACGAAGACCATTAAAGTCGATGTGCGTATTGTTGCAGCCACAAACCGTGATATCAAAGAGATGGTACGCCAAGGAAGTTTCAGGGAAGATCTCTTTTATAGACTCAATGTGATTCCGATTCACTCCCCTCCTCTTCGTGATCGAGGAGCTGATATCATCTTGCTTGCACGCTATTTTTTGGAGCGTTTTTGCAGGCGCCATGGCAAAGAGCGCTCTTTGATGAATGATGCAGAAACATTGCTGAAAGCTTACAATTGGCCGGGCAATATTCGTGAGCTTGAAAACTGTATGGAGCGCATTGTTTTGCTCGCTCCTTCTTTACATGTAAACGCGCAGGTGCTCTCTTCGGTGCTTCCTGCTAAGACACAAGTCGATATCAAAGTCTTTGAAACGAAGGCAGATTTAGAAGAACTTGAGCGTCAGACGATTATTAAAGTGCTCAAAGAGTGCAGTGGCATTAAAATTCATGCGGCTAAAAAGCTGGGCATTAGCAATCGCCAAATCGGTTATAAAATCCAAAAATTTGACATTGCCATGGAAGAGTATCATTAAAAAAGGATAAGGAGGGAAGATGTCGCGTTATCAGAGCATTAAAGATCTTTTTAATGAATCAAGCTGCAGTCACAATACAGACAAAGAGAAAAAAGTCACGTGTGAGAGGCTGAGTCCTGGAACCATCATGAGTGGCTGTTCTTTTGAAGGTGCGCTTCAAGCGCTTCTGCCTTTTAAAAATGCCGCGCACATTATTCATTCTCCAAGTACCTGTCCTCAAGTGATTCATCTTTTTCAAGATCGTCCCCCTTTTGTTTTTACCACCCAAATGAACGCGCATGATCTTATCTTTGGTGGCGAAGAGAACCTTACAGCCAGTATAGAGTACGTTCATAACCACTACCATCCAGAGGTTATTTTTATCTATCTGACATGTGTTAGCTCTTTGATTGGTGAAGATGTTGAGAGCATTGTTACTGCGCAGCAAGAAGCGCTTGGAATTTCTATCATCCTTATCAATGCGGCAGGATTTATGGGAGGTGTTCCTTTTGGTGCTCGTATTGCTGGTGTGACACTGATGCAGCAGCTCATGGGGCAAAAAGAGCCTTTAGATGCATTGGCGTATGATATCAATCTTATAGG
>Ga0302286_10001882_pt1 | contig 14970 bp, 21 predicted proteins | sample III_Fen_E2_3_FD_198765 | JGI IMG/M metagenome (GOLD analysis project Ga0302286, IMG submission 198765) | Peat permafrost microbial communities from Stordalen Mire near Abisko, Sweden - III_Fen_E2_3 | ecosystem: Environmental > Terrestrial > Soil > Wetlands > Permafrost | place: Sweden: Abisko...
TAACCAATACGATAAGCCTTGTCAATAACCCTACGTCTCGGAATGAGAGCATAGTCATCTTCTACATCAGTGGCCAACTTATCATCGGTAAAATAATAACCTGCTTTTCCAACGAATGTGCGAAATGTGATATACCCTAAATCATTGATCACATCAGGAGCACCGTTTTCTACAGTTTCAGCCCCGATAAACAAAGAAGTTGCTTTTATTGCACCGGTTCTTACCCTGGCAATACTGCGTTGAACCGGAATAGCGGCAATACGACCGGCTAATAAACCAGTGGAAGCACCCTTGCTACCGGTTACGGTATCACCGATCAACACGCATACACGGTTGAATGCCATTGTTGACAAATCGGTTAAACTGGCAGCAATCCCGCTGTAATGACGTCCAGGCAAAATGGTGAACATTGGTGCAAACTTCGATGCTGCCGACCAATCTCCCAACGCCTGAGCCTTAGCCATAGCGGTAGAAACATCCGTATCCAGGGCACCCAATAAAACAGGTGCGTAAGCTACGATATCAGCTTTTGCAACAAACATAAAATTGATTGCACCGTTGGCAGCGTCAATCAGTTTTTTTGCATATGTTTTTGTCACATCTACCATATCGGTCATGGTTACAGTATCAGCAGCTGCCAACATCCAAAGTTTGGTACCTGAAGGTGCTTCACTATAGAAGTCGCTTACTGCCTTATAAATCCGGGCATTTACATCGTTTACGGCTGAGGTAATGCCCAGTGCCGTTAACCCTTCGAGCGTGGTAATCAGATAAGCCGTACCCAGTACGAATTTACTAACCACAGCCACACCGGTAGCAACCATGCCTACAACCGCATCATCTGATGCAACTGTGGAGCCCAGTGCCCCGTTTTGAAAAATTATCTTTACGCGTGGTAACATAGTTGTTATTATTTTCCTGTCGTTCATTGTTCCGGGTGTGGGATTCTATACCCGACAACCCGAAACGTTGAACACACACAGAATTGGTTTATTTACGTACTTTAGAAATGACTTGTTTGTCGGTTAACGTTAGTCCATGATTACGGGCATCGTTATGAGTGAAAAACGCCAGGCCATCACTGGAGAAATGAAATGAAGTTGCATCAGGATATTCCTTAAACAGCTTTTCTGACTCATCCTCAAATGCAGATGTTTTACTTGCTTCTACCGTTTCAGTGGCAGGAAATACAGGCAATTCCACTTCCTTTAAAGTTTCTTCTACCACTTCGGTTGAAGTCGTTTCAGTTACAGGAACTACTTCCTCAACGGTTTCAGTTGTTTCAGTTACAGGAGCTACTTCCACAACCGTTTCAGTTGTTTCAGTTACAGGAACTACTTCCACAACGGTTTCAGTTGTTTCAGTTACAACCGGTTTAATTACAGTTGGCTTAGCAACTGTTACTACTTTTTTTCTTGACATAATGTTTGTGTGTTATGTAGAGACGCACACCGTACGTCTCTACAAATTGGTTAGACTATATCTGAAACGATTGCTCCGAGACCTTGATTCTTCAATGGAAGACAAATAAAATAGGTACGGAAATTACACAGGTTCTCTTGTGTCTCAGGATGATTAGAAGCATCACTATGATATGCTTTCGTTGTACCGGTTGCTTTCATCATGCGTGGTGCATAAAATGAAACAGATGCCTGTTGATGGGTGATACCGGGAACTGCACCAAATGCCAGTTTTGTTTTAGCCGCTACTACATAGTAAGGACTATCCTGATATTCATAAATTTCAAAACCATACATGTTCGATATTTTACCGGTGGTATAGTTGTGATATTGATCAGCAAATTTCTGATCGTTATTCAATAAATCATTTATGTGGTCAGCACATAATACCAGGACACGACCTGCAACAGGTATTTTTTGAACATCATACGCCTTTTTTAATCTGATTATATCAGCACGTAAAATTGTTTTCCTTCCACCTTCAGGTGCGGTTGGTCCTGTAGTCAACAGTACCGGAGTTACGGTTGAATCTCCCGTTGGAGCCAAGGCATGTAATGCACGTGAATATTTGGTTTGGTCAATCGCTTCACGGTGACGTTCAATGACACTAGCCATCTTGTCATAAGAAATAGCTCTCAATTCATCATCGGTAATACGGGTAGGTTTTGTTTGATATTTATCCAGGCCAATCGGTTTATCGGTATCGGTCAAATCTTCTATACCGAGTGGGTAAGAGGTATTATTAATCAATACGGTTGGATCACCACCTAAGTCAACAAAGTGAATGACGTTATTTTCCGCATACTGACTGTAATCGCGTATCTTAGCAATCCACCCAATAGACTCCATAGAATTACGGAAGGCTTTTATCATTTCACCCGTCCAAACTTCGGTGAAAACACCGGCTCTCAATACACCAACCGGTGCACCAAACAGAGGCGACACGATTGCAACTACATTAAGGGCTATTCCACCCACAACCGGAGCGATACCCACAGCGGCAAACATAACGCCCCCCGCCAGAAAATTGACCATTAAGGCCAGGCAAAATACTAATACTTTTTTCATCTTTGTTAATTGTGAATTATTGATTTTGTTATAAAATACGTCTTATTCCCCTTTAGGGGCTAGGGGTTCTTATATGGACGGTTCGTAACCGTATTCCGCTTTGAACAATTTGATATAACTCTCTTTATCCTCTGATCGTAACCGGATAACTTCCACTTCCGGAACTTCACTCAGTTTTTTGTACTCAGTAGTTTCTGCACCTCCACGAGCCAGATTAATGAAGTCACCCGGTTTGCGCGATGGAGCCATCAGTTCCAGTGTTTTTGTCAATTCGTCAACACCAATTGTTTTTCCCAGATTGATTAACTGTTCACGTTTGTCAGCTGTGATACGTTTCAACGTGATAGCACCATCAACCAAGGCGGCAAGGGCAACAACTTTCTGTTCGTCGGCTGTTTTTTCCAATCCTTCTACAGCTAACTTTTGCGTAGCAATTACACCTTCCAGTTTTGCAACCGTTCCGGCAGATAATGTGATTTCAGCAATTTTGGCTAAAATCTCAGTTTCGGTTGCCGTCTCAGACAGACCCAATTTTAAGGCAATGAGTTTCATTGATTTTTCTTTTAAATGATTATTAATTGGTTGTAAAAATTCGTTATTTCCGCCCGCTTTTAGGGTAATTAGTTTTCCATCGTTATATAATGCCAGGGCATCATCATTTGCACCCATATCCACCACGCTCACTTCAATAAGTTTGCTTTTTGTGATTGTCGCATAGCGTTGTCCGGGAAGTAAGTAAGCAGCATCTTCACTTCGTTCAATCGGGTCAAGTCCGGCACTTACCATTCGTATAGTACCGGCATCCCATTTGGCTTTAATTTGTTTGCTGAAATCATCAGCTTCATCAAACTTGACTGTTCCTTTCAGTTCGTCACCCTCAATGCGTATGTTCTCGATCGTACCCAGTGGAAGCACTGAATCAGTATTTCCGCTATATGGCCGGTTATGCATCCAAAGCATTATCGGATTGCGGGCAAACTGAATTATATCAATACCCATTGTCAATACCCGGAATCCAAAGCAGTTCAGGTTGGAATTACTGATAATTACATCATAGCTCATTGGCGTTTTCTTAAATTGTTGTTGATTGTCGTGTGCAAAGAAATACGTTTCCCATCATTCATAAAAAAAGTACTGCCATTTTGTCACACATTTTTTTTATTACCCTCAAATAACCTCAAATTTGCAGCGTATTAAACATGTCAATATGTCAACAAGGAAAGAACAGGAGAAAAAGAAAGAACACGCCCGGATACTATACTTGCAAGGTGAAGCTCAAAAAAGTATAGCCGAAAAGGTAGGAGCGTCGGCGGTCAGCATTTCAAAATGGGTAAAAACAGGTGGTTGGGAAAGTGTAAAAGCGGCACAAAACATCACCCGTCCCGAGTTGGTGAATAAGTTATTGGTAACCGTCAATAAACTACTGGATGAAGTTAATGCCAGTAATGATCCGGCAGCTTTAGCGGGATTAAGTGATAAGCTTTCAAAACTGGCATCTGTTATTGAAAAACTGGATAAAAAGGCCAACATAGTTGACGCAATTGAAGTATTTATGGCTTTTGGTAAATGGATTCAGTACCGTTCATCGTTCGATGCCAATGTTACACCCGAATTGGTGAAAGCAATCAACAAATATCAAGACTTGTATATTTCCGAACATCTAACAAAGTAACATGACGGCGGCAGAACAGAAGGAAGCATTAAGGGTATGGAAAGAACATTGTACATCCGTGCAAAGTCAAACTACCGTAAACAAGTCGGAAACTCATGCCCAAAAATCAGCACGTATCGAATTAGTACGTAAAGACTACAATGCTTTTGTTGCCTACTATTTTCCACATTACTGCGTGGACAAAGAGACGGGACTTGTTATTCCAAATGCAAAATTTCATGTTAAAGCAGCCAACAAAATAAAGGATAATGCAGACATAAAGGCTGTATTTAAGTGGGCTCGTGGGCATGCAAAATCTACCCATGTCGACATTATGATTCCGCTCTGGCTTAAATGTCAGAAGAAACGCGAAATTAACGTGATGGTGTTGGTGGGTAAAAGTCAGGATAGTGCAGATACTTTGTTGGGGGATGTTCAGGCAGAATTACAGTATAACCAAAGGTATATAAATGACTTTGGTAAACAATACAATGCCGGAAGTTGGACAGAAGGTGAATTTGTTACGGCAGATGATTGTGCATTTTTCTCACGCGGTAGGGGTCAGTCCCCACGTGGTTTACGATATAAGGAAAACCGACCAGATTACATTGTTATTGATGACTTGGATGATGACGAACTGGTAGAGAATGAAGCGCGTGTAAGTAAGATGACAGATTGGGTAAAAGAAGCCTTATTCGGTTCTTTTTCTGCCAAAGGCGGTCGCTTTATCATGGTAGGTAATTTAATTGGAAAGAACAGCGTACTGGCCAATATTGCAGCCATCGAAACGGTATATGTACTTCAGGTAAATGTGAGGGATAAAAACGGGGAACCGTCGTGGCCTGAGTACTGGACTGATGAGCGGATCAAAGCGAAAGAACTCTTTATGGGGTACCGCTCGTTTCAAAAAGAATATATGAATAACCCCATAACAAAAGGGGCTGTATTTAAAAATGACTGGGTGAGGTGGAAAAAGTTTCCCGCCCTGCATAAATATGAAAGCATCGTTGCCTATTGTGACCCGTCCTTTAAAGGCACCACCAAAAACGACTATAAGGCCATAAAAGTGTGGGGTAAAATAGGCACCGAGCTTCATAACATTAAAGCATTTGTAAGGCAGTGTTCAGCCTCAGAGATGGTGCGTTGGTTCTATGACTTACATGAATCCATGCCAGAAGGTGTCATTTGTGATTATTACATGGAAGCAAATTTTTTGCAGGACATTATCCTGGATGAGTTCACCACTGAAGGTAATCTTCGGGGTTATCAGTTACCCATCCGACCTGATCAACGCAAAAAGCCTGACAAATACCAACGTGTGGAAGCTGTCAGTCCATTATGGGAACGTGGTTTTGTGTGGTACAATGAAGCCATGAAAACCGATCGTGATATGCTTACCGGTATTGAACAGACCCTGAGCTTTGAAAAAGGCTCTCGCACGCACGATGATGCTCCCGATGCCGACGAAGGTGCTATTTACATTCTTCAAAAGCGTACCCGTGCAGAAATCTATTCGCCTTCATTGGGTGCCCGGTCAACTTCCAAGAATACATGGTAATGGTCACAAATGTCCCCAATGTCCCCAAAATAACAATAATCAAATAACACACACATTATGCTAAAATTCTTTTTCTTTCTAAAACGCAAGTATGAAAATATCCTGGTTAAACGCGCTGTCAGAAAAGCGAACCGTTATTTCGAGAAAACAGGAAATAAATTCTTTGTATTATGGTATAATGGAAAACCCCTGGTTAAATCAAAACAGAACCTGAAGGAACTTATAAAGGAAGGCACATTTAAAAAAGGATTAACCATTACCAATATTGAAAAGATGGCACTTTATTGTACCAGGTAACTTTTCAAACCTCAAACTTTTCAAACTCTTTAAACCATTTTAATCATGTTTTTAACTCAATCCGATTATTCAGCCGTTACCGATGCCGTTACACTCGATGTAATTCAGCAGTCAGACGAAGCCACCCGACAAAAAGCGGAAAACTACGCACGGGAAGAAATCAGTTCTTACCTGCGTAACCGGTACGATATAGTTGCCGCATTTATAGCTGAAGGTGATGCCCGAAACTCGCAGTTAGTTATGGTTTGTTGTGACATGGCACTCTATCATCTTATCGCCTGGTTACCCAAAAAAATGGGATTTGAAATACGTGAAACGCGTTACAAAAGTGCCGTTGCATGGCTAAAAGATGTACAGGCAGGAAAAGCATCACCGGAACTACCACCCTTAACCGACTCCACCGGAACCGACATAGGTAGTGATATAAAATACGGATCACTCCCAAAACAGCGTAATGACTGGTAACTTCAAACTTTAAACTTCAAACTTCAAACAATAATGAGCTATACTCCCGAAATGCTACTGGCAATGGACAACGTGAAACAAGAACACGTCAAGTCTATGATTATAGAACTAGCCAATCGTACTCAATATCTGACTAAAAAAGATATTGGAGACTGGCGGCAATCCTGGCAAATGGCTATTGTGGTAGAACATCCACGGCGTGCCCGCTTGTACGACGTTTATACTGATGTAGATATTGATCTTCATCTTACCGGTGCCGTATCACAGCGCAAAGGATTTACACAACGCAAATCATTTAAACTGGTAGACAAAAAAGGGAAAAAGGAAAATTCCGATATAACTGAGATATTTGAAACGGAATGGTTTAAAAATTTCATTTCCCTGGCATTGGATTCCCGGTACTGGGGTCACTCATTAATTCAATTTGGAGACATTGTTACCGTTGATGATAAACGGCAGTTTGAAAATACAACTCTTGTACCGCGGAAACATGTGATGCCTGAGTTTGGGGTAATTGTAAAGGAGGTCGGTGATCTCCCAACTATGGGTATTGATTATCGGACCGGCGAACTGGCTACATGGTGTATCGAAGCGGGTAACCCATTTGATTTAGGATTGTTTCTGAAGATATCACCTCAGGCAATAAGCAAAAAGAACATGTTAGCGTTCTGGGATGCTTTTGGAGAACTCTTTGGAATGCCTATCCGGATCGGGAAGACTACAAGCCGGGATAAAGCCGAAATTACAAAAGTAGAAAAGATGTTATCCGACATGGGTGCCGCTGCCTGGGGTCTTTTCCCTGAAGGTACCGAAATTGAAATAAAGGAAACAACACGTGGCGATGCATTTAACGTCTATGATAAACGTATTGACCGAGCCAACTCTGAAATGTCCAAAGGGGTATTAAATTCAACCATGACCTTGGATAATGGAAGTTCACGATCACAGAGTGAGGTGCATTTAGAGATTTTGAAGAACGTCATTGAAGCGGATGCCGACTTTATCCGTGACCTTGTCAACAATAAATTGTTGCCCTTTATGATGATGCACGGTTTTCCTGTAAAAGGTTATCGGTTTGACTGGGATGTAAGCATCGACTATAAACCGGAAGAACAACGTGCCATTGAGGACATGTTACTTAAATACGGTTATATCATTGCTCCCGCCTATTTTACTGACAAGTATAATATCCAGATTACAGGTATAAAAGAACCTACAAAAGTAGAACCACCGGTAGAACCCGATCCCCTGGAAGAGAAAGGAAAAAAGACACCAAAACCTAAAACACCGATCAATTTTTTTCAATAAGCCCTGAATACTATTCAGGGCTAAACAACGCTGTCAATTTACTATACGGCAAAAATGCAAATGCGGACATCCTATTTTTTGCAAAATGGATACCTTCTTTCGATCAGGACATTTTTAATCGTGCCATAAAATTCATTCATGATAACGGTACCATCACTCCTGCCATGTTAAAACAAAAGGCACCACGTGATCTGATCAATGAAATTAACCGGATACTTGATGCAGCCCTTGAAAAAGGAATAGCCACTGCCGCTTTGAAATATGTAGTTCCAAAAACAGTACTGGAAGCATTGAAACAAAATACTTTTGTATTCTCCGGGATGAAAGGGTATCATGAATTAAAACAGGTATCTCTTTTGTTACTGACTGACAAAGGTGAAATCAAACCCTTTGAAACATTCAAACTAGAGGTACAGTCTATTTACGAAACCTACAATGTCAATTACCTGAATGCCGAGTACAATTTTGCAATCCATTCTGCACAGACCGCCTCTAAATGGCAGGATTTTAAAAAGGATGGCGACCGTTATAACCTTCAGTTCCGAACAGCGGCAGATGCAAAGGTACGCGCTGATCACGCTGCGTTGGCAAATACAACCCTTGCATCAGATGATGTATTTTGGAGTAAATACGTACCACCGTTAGGTTGGAACTGCCGTTGCACAGTTGTCCAGGTGATGAAAGATAAATACCCGTTATCTGACTCTACGGAATCAATTGATCGTGGTATAATAGCAACAACTAATCTGGATAAAGATGGTGTAAACAAATCGGCCATGTTTAGAACTAACCCGGGAGAAACACTTAATATATTCCCGGATAAACACCCATACATGTCAAGAGAAGGAAGCCCGAAAGATGTAAAGGATGCACAAAAGATTATTGAGAAGATGAAATAGTAAATAGTAAATGAATAAATAGTAAATATTTTAATGACTGCATCGGAACTCAATAAAAATATTCTCAATGACATGAAAGTCGAACTCCTGGATGAGTTTGACCGGAACTTTGAGCGTAAGGCGTTCTTTTCTGAACGATGGCCACAACGTAAACGCGAAGGGAAAGGAAGTCTCTTAGTGGTAAGAGGGGGTGGAGGGTTGCGCGGTTCTATCCGTGCCAGGGTACAAAATAGCGGCGTTGTATTTAGTTCCGGACAGCCACATGCACAAATTCATAACGAAGGTGGTGACATCGTTGTTACTGTTCGAATGAAGCGGTTCTTTTGGGCAAAATTTTACGAGCTGAGCGGAAAGGTGAAGTTTAAAAAGGATGGTAAAACTTCAAAAGGCTCCCTGAAGATAAGTGACGAAGCCGAATTTTATAAAAATATGGCATTGATGAAAGTCGGTAGTAAAATACATATTCCAAAACGGCAGTTCATTGGTCATGCTCCGGAAGTTGACAAAGCAGTGAAACGCATAATCGAATACAATTTAAAGAGTATTGAAATGATTCTTAAACAGGGTTTAAAATGAGAAAGAAACTTTATCTATCAATTATCGACCAACTGAGACTGATCCAACAGGATGATCAGGGAAAATACATTACAGCTCTGACACTCGATGATAAAAAGTCAGTTATCAAACATCTGGATATTTGGAACAATAATCTTCAGTATATAGAACAAGAAGTTCCATTCCCCACACCCGCCTTGTTTTTACAGTTCCAACCTATCACATGGGAAATACGTTCAAAGGGTTTACGTGCCGCCGATGTGGCTGTAACATTGCACGTGGTGACTTCAAACATTGCACCCAGTAATCACAAATCGCAATACGAAACAAAAGCCTTTGAATTCCTGGACCTGTTGGATGCTATAAATGCCAACCTATACGGACTGAAAGGAGACTTTTTTCGTAACCTGGTATCGACTACTTCATCTACCGATCATGACCATGCTGAATTAATAGATAGCCTGGAAACATACAATGTACAGGTTACAGATACATCAGCCGTCAAAGTATTACCAACTACTTATGTTGCACCGGTTGTTACTACCGGCTTTATTAATGGGTAAACCAAAAAAAGCCTCGAACAGTAGTACGAGGCTTTTTTGTAATTCTTATACCCATTCAGGGGTTAGGGGTTTATTCTAACTTTGCATCAAGAACCGACCAGTTCTCATCTTTACGATAATCATCTTTCCATTTCAGCTTTACAGAGTAGCTATTTCTTATCATAGAACCGAATGTGTTTTGAGCGTCCACCGAACCGGTTATAATAATCATACTATCTGCACTCACATAATACTTTTGCGTCTCTGATGGAAATTCAGCAGTAGAAGGTGCTTTTAGCAATGATTTTACGATACTTTCCACTTTAAATTTTGCAGTTAATTTCAAGTCAGTAGTGTCAATACTTTTATTTTTCTGACTCCCATTATACATTGCAAATATCAATAACGCAATAAAGGCAATCACGATAAAACCACCGAACTTATTTCTTTTAGGTAAATCATTAAAAGGAACTCTTTTTTTGTCTGCCGGGGATAACTGTTTAAATTCTTGTGAAGTCATATTGATTTAGTTTAAAGTAAATAATCATTGGCATAAATAACACCTTCTACTGAGCTAAATAAAAGAAACAATAATGATGTCATTTTATTCAATGTATCCAAATCAGGTGTCATACTTCGTATTAACTGCAAAACTCTAAAGTATTTATTCTCATTCGCCATATTCATATCCCTACACTGAAATAAATCAAGTAATTCATCACGCGTATTCACCCAATCTTCAATGGGATTCCCAATTGTATGTATTTTAATGGTAAAACCATCTTTGTTAAATAAGACTGCCATACTTGCATCCTTTCTCAAATAAGTAAATAATGTGCTTTTGCATTGTAAAGAAATAAGAGTTTATAAAAAAAGAGCCCACGCGCTGCAGACCCACCAACACAGTCCACTGGACAATGAAGAAAAATACCGTTCTAAGCGGCTCGCACGGGCTCAAACTCTTTTTTTCTTGAATTTGACCGGTACACTGTATTGATAAATCTGCGGTTCAAAGATACAACAAACATTTAGAATTGAAACAAAATGAAAACATAAAACAATTATATAAAAAAATAAACCGCCTGACAATGAAGTCAGGCGGTTTATTTTTTAAACTAAAATAATTTCAATTGTTGGTCATCTTCTTTTGAATCAGGTTCTATTTTCTTCAGGTACCGGAAGAATGTCCTTTCACTTATTCCCGTTTCTTTTTTTATGTAATTCCTATAAACTGCCAATTTGCACCTGTCCTGTCTTCCGGGTTCATAATGCAATAAAAGCAGTGCCCTTACTTTCTCTGCTGATTTCTGTCTACTCTCGTGATTAATATGTTTACCCTTCATGCCGTATTTGCTATTTACTATGAATTACCTTTTAACCACTCTTTTTTATAAAAACCCGTCACGTGCAACCTTATCAGCGTATGATGGAAGCAAATCCCTTACTATCCAGTAAATTTCATCCCACGTAGGAAGTTTAACAAGCATCTTATCATCAATATAAATGTCAGCATAAATCTTTCGTGTATCAATGCCACTATACTTTTCAACATTTGCCGGGCAACTTTCATTTATCTTATCATAATGAATACCCTGTTTTGCAAGCCATTCAATAGCTTCAAGAAGCCTGACGTGACTTCTACATGTCCAAATGATAATATAATAGCCATCCTTTTTTAATTGGTTTATCGCTTCCTTTGCGCCTTCTACCATTTCTCCTATGGCCGGAAATTGGTCTTTTACTATTGTTCCATCAAAATCAATTGCAATAATCATACTTTATAATTTTTAAGTTCCTGTTTAAGTTCAACTATTTGTTTATCCCTATCAGCAAGCCATATGCTGCTGTTTATTCTTAATATGTGTAATTGCTCACGCAACCTCTCTTCAGTGTTACCATCGTCCCCGGATTCGATAGCGTAATGACCTTCAGAGTCACGTGACCTGGTATCACAATACCTGACAACATGAATAGTTTTTATTTCTGTAAAGTCAAGAAGTAACTGTTGATTGTTCATGGTAAAGTTTGATTTTTTGCATTTTCAAATCTTCAATTTCTCTAAGGAATAAATCATTAAATGATAACAACCATTCAAGTTCCGTATCTATCTCTAAAATGTTGCAAGCCGTCATCTTTGTCATTTTCCTTGTCTTGTACTTCGTTTGACGGAGTAACGATCTTATTATAATGATCCGCGATCCAAACATTCAATTGTTCAATGGTTTTATTGGTAACAACTGTGTGATAATTGAACTTTCCAAAGTCGATGATTGCTTTTTCACAAATTCCACCCCTTTCAGGGAAAGTTAGGAAACATATCCGGTAATGCATTAAATCAATCCCACTGGTACGCATATCCCGGTATACCTTTCCAACCGATATCAATGTCCCAGTTGGGTTAGCCTGTGATATCATTTCTTTATCAATCACGTTCTGCCACTTCATGAACTTAAAGTCATCCGGAACAATCAATTTATCAAAAAACTCAGAGCAAATGATATTTAGTTCCGATCCGGTTCTGGTGGAACGTTGCCCCCAGGTTCCTTTTCCTTTTGGCTTATTTTCGTTGGCCATACTTCATCAGGGTAAATTCATTAGCATTCTCATACACATTGCAGCCGTTTGAATCAATTCTTCTTGTATGTGTTCTAAACTTCCACCTTCATAATGATAATCTAAAACCGCTTTTGTTACTTCTCCGGACTCTTCATTTAAAATTGCTACTTGTCTGAACATATCAGTTGGATAATCCGGATGTATAATTTCAGCTCTTTTTAATTCAGCCTCAATTGAAGAATACTTTCTAAGCCTATCTAATTCTGAATTTAATTCCATTTATTGGAGTATTTAATAATTATGTAAATAAAAATGTCTTTTTTGATCCACTGTACTTTTGTGTTATAATCGTTGTCATAAATGGAAAATCTTTCTTTTGTACTTTATCCAATGTCTCTTTTATTTTTGCCGAATTGGTAAAGAATTTACATTCTTCATTTTTAAATCGGATTTTGACTATGTACCTTCCTTCTCCATAAGATGTCTTAATACCCGGTGTATAATCAAGTATTTCTATTTCACAATTAACTATATCGGTGATTGATATTACTTGTACATTAAATATGGTTTTGTCTTCATCAACTTTAATTCCTAATTCAGAAAATTTCTTCATTTTTGAGTATCTTTTTTTGTAAGTGTTTTGAGTTGCAGTGTTTCGCCCAACCGAGCCAGGGGCTAACCTGCATTTTATATGTTTTCGGGTCCAGTTCTTTTTTATTGAGTTTGGCAACCTTTCTGCAAAAGCGTTTTTTAATTGTTTTACGCATTAGAATGTGAGTATGGTAGAAAATGTAACCCACAAAGTCTATCCCTCTGATACTGGTTGGAAACACCTGGTAATTGCCTTTTACCTGAAGGTTTAATTTGACAGTCATATAATCGCTTATTTCTTTCAGCAAATTATGTAAATAAGACTTATCCGGTGCTAGTATCACAATATCATCAGCGTATCGGTAATAGTAGTTCACTTTCATTTCTTCTTTGATCCAATGGTCAAAATATGATAAATATAAGTTGGCAAAGAACTGTGACAAATAATTCCCGATTGGAACGCCAGGCGCACTATCAATTATATCATCTAATAGATTTAAAAGCTTTGTATCCTTTATTTTCTTCCGGATGACACTTTTTAATATATCGTGATCAACACTCGGATAAAACTTCTTAATATCCAATTTCAAACAATAGGTCGTATTTTCAACGTCCTTTAAATCCCTTTTAATATGTTTTAATACACCATGAATGCCACGGTTTTTTATACATGCGTATGAGTTTTGAATGAAAACCGATAACCATATTGGTTCAAGAATATTCATAATAGCATGGTGAACAATTCTGTCCCTAAATGGAAGCCTGTAAACCGTTCTGACCTTTGGATCGGTAATCGTGAAAATGCTGTATTCAGAAGTTTTGTATGTACCATTCACCAGTTCTGAATGCAATTGGTTGATATTATTTTCCAGGTCTTTTTCAAAGAGCATCACTCCGTATTTTTTAGCCTTTCCCTGTTTAGCCTTTTCAAAAGCTAAACAGAGGTTTTCAAGGCTGCAAACTGTATCAAATAAGTAATTAAATCTTTTCATGCTTTGCTTTTCGTATCGGAGCGTTCTCCGTCAACTGACGGATACCAGCACCTTTTGAATTTGTAATTTTTTGGCAAGTGCCAAGGCCTTTGTCTCTGTAAAAATATTTTAGCATAGGTGCGAGCTGTTCCCTGCATTCGCATTCGAGTTATCGTAATTCGTGTCATTGAAAACGAAAGCCCTGGAGGACAACCCACAAAAACAAACAACCTTTCATCTCTATTTCTGAATAATTGCAGTCCAAACTTCTAAGAACTGTTCGCCTGCATACCTTGCAAGTTCCCGCGTTTTTAAGCAAAGGCGCGAGCCGATCCCCGCATACGCACCCGAGTCACCGTAATACGTGCCACCGAAAACGAAAGCCCCGGAGGACATATAGAAGTATGGATAATATTTACATTGATCACCATCATTCCAGTCTGCTTTCCATTCTTCGTTCAATGCTTCAGCAATCACAATAATTTTGTATTGCGCTTTAAAATATTCGCGCAAATCTTCAGGTAAATTTGAGAAGTCAGGAACTTCCGGACGACAGGTTTCTTTAATGGCATCTTCGAAAGTCTTAATACGTACCATCACGTTTTCTTTCACTTCTTTTACTGCTACTTCTTTTTCTTCTTTTTTCATGTGTGTGTGTGTTGTTTTTTTGTGCTTTTCCAATCAGTCAACCGACTGATTGGAAAAGCTGATTATTTTAAATTAAAACATAAATCCTTTATATGTATCGGCAAATTGTTTGCCTGCATATGTCGCCAATTCGTCACTGGGGAAGCAAAGGCGCGAGCCGTCCCCCGCATTCGCAGACGAGTAAGCGAAATCCGCGTCAGTGAAAACGAAAGCCCCGGAGGACAACCGGAAATAAGGAACCCACTTTGCCTGGTTCGTATTAGTCCAGTCAGGAACCCATCCCTGGTTAAGAGCCTTAGTTACCGTTTTTAGTTTCCGGTAATTGATTTCATCGGTTGTGAAACCAAGGTCTGTAAGTTCCTTTTCATTTAAAGGGATTTCATTAAGTTCTAAACATGCAT
>Ga0302286_10001883_pt1 | contig 14969 bp, 26 predicted proteins | sample III_Fen_E2_3_FD_198765 | JGI IMG/M metagenome (GOLD analysis project Ga0302286, IMG submission 198765) | Peat permafrost microbial communities from Stordalen Mire near Abisko, Sweden - III_Fen_E2_3 | ecosystem: Environmental > Terrestrial > Soil > Wetlands > Permafrost | place: Sweden: Abisko...
AGCAAAAACAACCATCTCAAAGAGAATTGGAAGATCAGGTAGAGTATTTCAATGGTAAATACCCTGTAGGTTCAAAATTGAAATTGAAAAAGGATTTTGGAGGAGTAATTGAAGTTACAGTAAGTAATAAGGCGACCATATTAGGTGGACATAGTGCCGTTGGTTGGTTCGAAGAAATTTCAGGGTGCTATTCATTGGATTCAATTGTAGAATGATATGGAAGTAAACGAAACCCCACAGCCCATCACCCGGGAAGAATTTGAAGCCGGAGTGGATTTCTTTGTTTACTCCAAATCCGACCCAATGAACATTGATACATATAATCTTAAAAGCATAGAAATGACAGGATATACAAGTAGGTGTATTCTGGATAGAGAAAAAAGATTCTATTGTAATATTCAAAAGGTCGAAGATGATGGATTTACATTTATTAATTACATATTCAAATTTCCAGTAGAAGGAAAAGTATTATTCAAAAATTGCTTTAAAACAGAATTTCAATAAATTATGTATACAACTAACCAATTCGAAACAGCACTTCTTGCAATCAAAGTGCAAATAGAAGAAATAAAAACACCTAACGGTAAGGTTCGCGAGGCAATCGGTTATAAAGACGGAAAACGCCTTACCTGGAATGAAACCGGCCAGTGCTTCTTTCACAAAGTACGGATGCCTGAAAATGATTTGAAGTTTGAAAATAAAACACCTGATAGCAATGAAGAACAAACGGCTTAGGAATTCATTACAATGGGCTGGAATTTCTCTGATAGCCTGTATGCTTTTAATCTGTATCATCATTGTTTTAAATACAACTACAAAATGAAAAAAATAAGTAAAGTTAAAGGATTTTTCGCAACATTTGAAGAGAACAAAACCGATCTGTTATTTGATAAAGTTGGATTAACCCTAATTAATAAGACACCTGGCTTGTATATTTTGAATGAGCAGAAAAACAGACTGATTCATAAGAAAACCCCGGGTCTGCAAATATCCATTGCAAGTATGTGTATGCATAAAGTAGGTGATGTGATATTATGGTCACCTGGAGTGCAGGTACAAATATCGGAGGTTAATCTGATTCAGTTATGTGACATTACCGAAGAATTGGCATTAAGAACCGGAGTCGAGTCAATAGGAGATTCGCGGTGGATACATTATTGTCCTGAAAAGTTTTATCCAAAATCAATTTTGAATAAACAGGAACCGGGACATCCTTACTTCACCACTGCTGTCGGGTCTTTTCATTCGTTATGGTGTAAAAAATATGATATCCTGGAGATTTATGCAAACCCATGGATTTGGCAATACACCTGCAAACCTTTAAATACGTAGACTATGAAGGCATTTATAATTCAACAGGAAAGTACCAGGACACATTATATTACTACTGACTTTATGGATGTGTGGAACGAACTTGATAAATCACCGGATGGTGAACCGATGACAATTACACCGAAAGAAATGACAGTTCCGGAATATGAGAATGAAGTAAAATTGATAGCTGCTTTAAACCTAAGTATAAAAACTCCCTGGAATGGAAACACGTGATCTGATCCACGGTAAGGACTACCAATTCAATGAACCATGTACGGGGAAGATTGAAACAGTGACATATATGTTTGAAACGCTAAACCATCATGTTTTTAAAGGCGAAGGTTGTACAAGGTGGCTAACATTTAATTCAGTAAAAAGTAATTTAATCGAAATACCAATATCATGAATAAACCTGATCGTAAAGTAAAGTTTTTTGCAGGCAACGGAAAACCAATGCATACACAGAAAATAGAAAGGAACGCCAGCTGTGCATGTGGCAGTGGAAAGAAAGCAAAGAAATGTTGTGGGTGTGTCACTAAAATATTCAGAAGCGAATGAAAAAGAAATGGGAGCTTATAACCAACCAGCTTGTAAAAACCGAAAAGGAACTTCAGGACTTCCTGGATAATGGTGGACTATCGACCCCGGCAATCAGCAAATCAAAGAAATTCATTAAAGAATGGAATTCATTCCAATTACTTATTAAAGATTTTGATAACTACATTGCACCGGTAGAACCCATGGAGATTAAATTCCCATTCAAAACGGAAGCCATGACCGAAATGTGGAAACGGTGGAAGAATTACCTTGCTGAGCAACACGGACAACTGATGCGGACCTATTCGGAACAATCTTCCCTGGAACAACTTGAGGAGTATTCGAAAGGTGATGAAGAAAAAGCAGTTAAGTTCCTGCGGTATGCCATGCACGGAAGATATAAAAGTTTCTTTGCCATTGAAGAAAAGGACATGAAACAACCGGCTAAGGGAGATACCGGGAGTGGAAGCGACTTTTAAATACCCCTAACCCCTAAAGGGGAATAAGAATTTACTATTTATTCATTTACAATTTACAATTATGCTAATTAAAGTAATTACTGAAGAAACCTTGAGAAATTGTCACATTGGATCAACGAAACCATTTAAAGTAACAACCTATTATTTTTTAGGAATACCTTTCCGTAAAGACATAGTGAGAAATTCTAACAGTCCAGTGAATTAACCCATGCAACCACAATTCCCCATACAGCTCGACCTATTTGACTTTGTTCGTATCGCATACCGATCGACACGAAGAAAGTCGGTACCGGCACCGAAACCGGATAGGGATAGTTATGGCAGGATTATGGCGAAATATCAACCTGTGGATGAAGCCACCCGAATAGAAACTGAAAGAAGGAAGCAACTGTCGGTATCGAATATGCTTCGCCTTCAGGAAGAAAAGATACAGGAACTTAAACAAAAACTTAAAGATCATGGTATTGAATAAAACACCTACACAACGGAAATTTGAAAATGCAGTTCAACGGGAGTGTGACAAGTTGGATGACCTACGAACTGATAAATTAGTGATTTCATTTATTGTATTTATTATTGCTTGCGTACTTTACTCTATATTTTCTTAATCATGGGACAACAAACAATTACCGAACTGATTCAAATTGCAAAGGCTGAACATCAAAAGCAATTACAACGCCTGGCGAATACACGCAAAGCTGTGAGTATAGAAGATTTCAAACTTCTTTTTACTACCAGGGCACAGCAAGCCATGGCCGACCGCAAAAACTTCACGAAATTTATTATCGACGACAGCAACCGGAATGTGATCAACCTGCTATATAAGTATGTCACCCTGCAAGAATGTGAGCTTAATACTTATATAGGAATTATATTAAACGGAAAATACGGTTGTGGAAAATCGGTGCTTATTGAAACGCTTTGCATGGTGTTGAATGACCTGGCATGGAGTGAAAAAAACAAGATTGAATCCGTTCATGCCATAGAACTGGCTGAACAAATAAAAAAAGTAGGGGTGATACCTTACGCACATAAACCCCTCCTGATCCAGGACCTTGGAAAGGAAAAAAAGGAACTGAATAACTTCGGTACCATAGTGAACCCCATTAGTGAATTGCTGGCCATACGTGCCGAATACGGAGCATTGACATTCGGAAGTACCAACATGACCCTGAAATCGTTTGGTGAAGCTTACAAAGAGTTTATTTCAAAACGAATCACCGAGCATGTTAACCTGGTGTTTCTTCCCGGAGAAGATCGTCGTCCGGATTTCTCCATTAACCAGCCTAAGTGACCAATGAACAGGCCATATACATTTTAGAGATTGATTCAAGGATATATGAATTGAATCAATTGATAGAACTTGTGCCGAAAAATGCTTTGTATTGTATTTACGAAAGAATTGAAGAATTAAAAATTGAAAAACACAAATGGCCTACACTCCTACCAAAATAATAGTACCCGAACATTCCGGCGATCGTGTACAAACTGTCGAAAACTTTCTGTCAAAGCATTACGAAATTAAAATCAACATTTTCGATCCTTCCAAATCGATTATCGTTGCCAAAGATAAAACCCTGTATGAGCAGGAACCAAACGAAATGTTGATATCGCTTCATATGGAGCGTGAAAACATTCGGGGGTGTGATACCATTCTCCGGAAGATAATACGCTCAGGGTATCATATCAATACATTCAACCCTATTCTCGACTACATTAAGAGCCTTGAAGGACAATGGAAGGGTGACAGCCATATTGAAAAGTTTTGCAAATATATTACGGTCCGTAATTTTGAAGATAAAGAAGATCCGGAATATTACCAGGAACGATTTAAACGGATCATTAAAAAATGGATGGCCGCCAGTATTGCCTGTTCGTTGGGAATAAAAGAGAATGATGTCATGATCGGGTTCGTACATCCAAAAGAAGGAATCGGGAAAACACGCATTTTGAAGTTCCTGACCCCACAACCACTGAAGGCATATTATGTTGAATCGAATAAAGACTCCCGGTATTTTAATGTCACATCGGCCTTTTCGCAAAACTTCATTATCAACTTCGACGAATTTAACGGGATCACCAAGAATTCGGCCGAACAGGTGAAAAACTTACTTTCGAATACAGAATACAGATTGTCATTGCGTGATACCAATGCAGTGCCCCGAATGGGTAACGGCGCGTTTACCTCGAATAAAAATAAAGAACTTGGCGGGTTCCTATTCCCAACTACCATGGGATACAGACGATGGGCAACTATAGAACTTGATACCATAAACTGGAAGAAATACAGCGTGGAAATAGATGTTGATCAAATGTGGGCAGAGGCTTACGTACTGTTTAAGAACTCCGATTTCGATTATATATGGAATGATACCGACTTTGAAGAGTTTAAGGAATACAATGCCCGGTACGTAAAGGAATCAGAAGTTTACACATTGATCAATAAAAATTTCCGTATTCCGGAACTGGGTGAAGAATCGGTAAACAAGCAACCAAAGGAAATACTTCAGGAGTTAAATCGGGTTAAAAAAATTACCTCAGATATGAAAAATGTTTCAGAAGTCACGATCGGGATGGCATTGAGTTCCCTGGGCTTTGAACACAAAATGAAAAAGGTGAACGGACAGCCGAGATATGGATATGAAGTGGTGCAATTATTTGAATAGACTTAGTATAAAAATCAACTTAATAAGAATATAATTATGGCAAAAGATTTATTTACGAAGCAATGGATTACGGATAACTCATTAATAATCATCAAACGTTACGAAAAAGGGATATTAACACTCAGGGGACTACATTATCAGTTAGTTTCTGTCGGAATGACAAATACGATTAGCCATTATAAGAGAGTCGTAAATGCAATGATTGAAGCTCGTTGGGCTGGTTTAGTTGACTTCGATACTTTTTCCGACATGACCGTTCTATGATTGGAGAAACAGATTATGAAGAAACAATTTTAGAAGCTGAAATTGAACGGGCAAAAGAAAGTATTACAAATTGGATGAATTACTATTTCAAAAATAGATGGGAAAATCAACCGTACTACCCTGAAGTATTTATTGAGAAAAAAGCCCTACAAGGTGTTTTCGGGTCAGTCTGCAGAACAAATAGTGTTACACTTGGAGCCTGCAAAGGATATCCTTCACTTACGTTCTTGAATGATGCTAATAATCGATTTATGAAAGCTGAAGAAAATGGGAAAATTCCTATCATTTTATATTTTGGAGATTACGACCCATCAGGCGAGGATATTCCAAGGTCAATTGAGGAAAATATAAAACGATTAGGATGTGAATCTATACAAGTCAAACGTTTTGCTTTAATGCAACATCAGGTCATTGAATGGGAATTACCACATGCACCGGTTAAAGAGGGTGATAGTAGAACGAAAAATTGGGATGGCTTAGGTCAGGTTGAATTAGATGCAATTGAACCAAAGAAACTACAGCGGCTATGTCAGGATGCTATATCTGAATATTTCGATGATAATCTTTATTCTGATTTAAATGAAGTGGAAGTAATCGAACGAGTGGAATACAAAGAAAGTCTAATTGATTTTGTAAATGGGCTAAAAGATTAATATTAAATCAATAAATAATGAAAAAAGTAAAACTTGGAGATTATTTAAAATGGTTGGATAGACTTGCTAAGATAATCGGTACAACTGATGAAGCGACAGTATTTATTGAAATGATTGATAATAAGAAATGTCCACATTGTGGTGCTGATCTTGGAAAGGATCAATTTTCTGTTATCATTAATTCTCCATTATTTCAGGAAAATGCAGAGAAAATACAAACAATAAATGAATAATATGGAAACTAATTTTCTACACAATCATCCCGGTACCGAAAAGAAATTAGGACTTGATGAAAATCATGTAATAGTCGATCGCGAAGATTGGGAAAAAGCAAAGCAGTTATTGTCTGATCCATGGTTGAAAGGAAAAAGTCGTATTGGCATTATTGGTTATCCTGGTGTAACAGGAATAATTTGCGGAATGGATGAAGCAAGGGGTATCATTATCAGAAAAGAACATATATCAAAGTATCCTGATTTACCTGAAGCGATTTTAGAATGGCCGGAATCGGAAGATGCTGAAAGATACCTTGGCCAACTAAAATTAGAAATGTCATTTGATAAATTTAAAAATGAATTTTTAAACCAACCTCCAATAATTGAACATGCTAAATTATCAACTGAAGCATTGAAAAGTCTTGGAGAAAATATGATTGATCTGAGTTATCAAAATAAGAAGAAAAAAACTAAAGGATATGAACGCCCTTATAAATTTCACAAATAATTTGAAAAAAATAGAAATTGAAGTTTCCTATAAATATACAATTGAACTTGATGAAACAAATGAAATCGTAAAAGAATATGAAAGTGAAAACGATTTAATTGTTGAATTAGCAAGCTATAAATTTTCTGAAGTATTGCCAGTAATGAAAGCTATAAAAGTAAAGGACATAGAACTGATATCCGTTTCTTAATACCAAAACAACTTTGAATTTTTAAAATACTTTTTATTCCCCTAATATTGCATTTAATTATGAGCGACTACAACGTATATCTGAAAGTACCCGAATACATGGCTCAGTGGATAACACACACCTTTGGTAATCCGGTAGAACTTATTAAGGACAGCCCCGAAATGCGACTGCTTAACGAGCTATTGGTTCGATTGCCTTGTAATAAGACAGCGGACACCGGAGAGGATTCGAATATCACCATCCCGATCCCGTATTTTAAAGGCAAAGACCCGGTATACTACAATTATATTCATGAAACCGGAAAGAACGCCCTGGAGGAAAGTTTTTCGACTCTTTTCAAGAAAAACCTTTTCACTGAGATTTCGGCGCTAAAGAACGGACACGTGAAAAGATCGACTCTGATTTATGCATTTATGGAGAAACATGGAATTGATGAAAAACACTGGGATACGATCAGCCAAATTTACCACCGAATGAACCAACGATATTCCAAGGATAAAAACATTAAAGTAAGTTAAAACAATAAATATTAAACGCCTGTTTTGTCGTAAACGATTTGTTTTAATAATCTTTATATATTACGCACTGTTAGCACTTTACGCACTTATTTAAATCAAAAACCATGAGTACAAAAACACTTCCAACAATTCTGTTTGTAGAATATATTCCGGCTGAAGAAATGATCCTTTACCCGAAAAAATTCATCGCACCTGGTGATACGACATCAGCTATCGGAAATTTCACAAAATTAAAACTAACAGAACCTTCGTCGTGCAATTCGACATCCGAACGCACGGATAACGGATTAGTATATACGTCGAAAGTTGCAGGCATTATTTATGACGAAAGTGAAAGTTTACTGCAACACCGGTTACAAACAAAATTCCATGCTTACCGATTAACTGACGTGTACAAAAATAAATACCTGATAGGAACAGATAAAAAGACCTTCCCTGAGATTCTGTTTTCACCGGTTAATGAAGCCAGTCCTTCCGGAATGCGGGCGGTAAACTTCGAGATAACGTGGGTTTCAACCCTTCCACCCATTGATATTATTGATTTATAGTCTTTTTTTACTTCCAGGTATAGCCGTAAAGTTGCAGTGTGAATTTTCATACTGCAACTTTTTTTATGCCCTATTATGGATTATCAGATTGATATCGACGGATTTATTGGTGACTGGGGTTATTCAGCCCAATATGTAAAACAAAAGCTTGACTCAAACAAAGGCAAGCCGGTTGCTATGCGTATGAATTCGAATGGCGGAAGTTTATCGAATGGTCTATCAATTTCAGACAGGGTGCAAGAACATGGAGATGTAACCGTGTATCTGATGGGATTCAATGCCTCAGCTGCTACACTTGCGGCTTTGAAGGCAAAAAAAGTATGCATGTCATCCAATGGATTCTATCTGATTCATAAAGTGATGAGTTCTGTGTCTATCTGGGACAATCTGAATGCAGACCAATTGGAAGCACTGATCACCGATTTGATGGCTGACAAACTTGAAAATGATAAACTTGACCAGGTTATGGCGCAAATGTATGCGAACAGAACCGGTAAGACTATGGATGAGATGCTCCAGCTGATGACCAAAGGCGGTTGGATGAATGCCAAGGAAGCATTGCAATGGGGTTTTGTAGATGAAATCATTGACGCTCCCGAAAAAGTGAATATGATATCCATGAAAGAAAAGCTAAACGCATTTGGGCTTCCAATGAACCGGATCAATAACGAAGAATTATTTACTACTAAAAATAACATTGAAATGAAGAAACAATTTGTCAAAGTCAATGCCGTAATTGGCGTTGAAAAATTGGAATCGGACAAAGAGGGAGTTTTTCTGAATGAAACTCAAATCGAGTCAATCGATACCACCCTGAGTGCACTGGAGAATTCGGTAAATACCGAAAAAGCCAATGTAGCGACCGAAAAAGAGGCTACCGTAGCAGCTGACGAACGTGCGAATGCCGCCGAAGCCACTGTAAAAACACAGGCTACCGACATTGAAGCCTTAAACCTTCAAATCACCAACCTGAAAGCAGGTGCCGGTGATAAAACCAATTCAAGTACTCAGGAGACTGACGAACCAAATGGTGAAGTTAAAGACTCATTCATGAATACTGTGGCCAGTGCCCGTAAGTTGTTCAATTCACTTGCTGATTAATTAATTATTCATTTTTAAATAAATTTACTGCAATGGTAGAAATAACCCCCGAAGAATTGGCAAACAGTGCCAAGAAGTATCGCAAAGATTTATTGATGATGCCCGTGATTGCCTTGCAAAGCTCACTGGATCACATGTCGCTCCGTGTAGGCATTCGCGGCAAAGAAACGGTAGGCGAACTCGATGGTGACATTGAAATTGGACCTTACAGCGAAACACGTGTTGACGAAACCGGTTCAAAGGTTGTAGGTCGTGACCTGGAAACCTATTTCGGTTCAGTGGTGAAAAACTTTTCTCCTAACTCAGTGGCTAAGTCCATTTATGGAGATGCAGTATTGAGTGGTGCCGGATTAACTAATACAGCCATTACTCAATTGGTAGTAGCATTTTTGGCCAAAAAGATTTCAAAGAAACTAAATGACGTTCTTTGGTCAGCCGTTCGTAATTCAGCCGGTAACGGAACTGCTGATTTGTTTGATGGTTTTGACACGATCACTACTGCTGACATGGCAGGTGCTACTCCAAAGATTTCGGTTGCAAAAGGGAATCTGAAAGTATTGACAGCTGCTATTACCGATAGCAATTGTGTTGATCAACTGAAAGAAATTTATCGCTCGGCAACTGATGAACTTCAGGGTGAAAAGACCAAGATGTTCGTTACGAAAACGATATACAATGCGTATAACGACGACTATCAGGCTTCACACGGTGCACTGCCTTACAATACTGCTTTCAAGAAAACGTTTTTGGAAGGATCGGACGATAATTGCGAATTGGTAGCATTGCCAAACAAAAAGAATTCGCCTTATATCCATTTAACCACCAAAGGTAATATGTTGGTTGGTGTGGATCAGCAGAGCGACACCGAAACGATCACCGTTGAAAAACACGCTGCATTTGTTTTGCAATTCGTTATGGCCATGTTCTTTGGTGTTCAGTTCGAAAGCGTAAGCCCTCAACGTTTGTTGGTGGCTAAGTTATACGCCGGGGCTTAATTATTCATTCACTTAAAATAGGAGAAATAGAATATGAATATTAAATATAAATCCCTTGATTGGGTAGTCGGAACCCGTAACCTTCCGGGCATCATGCAAAATGTATATGCAATCGCAAAGCGTGACATTTTAGCCTGGCCAACATTACCGGAAACCTATGTTACTAATATGGGCGAACTGGTGACGTATGTAGGTGACTTCACGCTGGCTTTAACTGCCAAGTTTCAGAAAGTGGGAATTATCGTTGATAAAAGCCCACTGGATGGTAAGAGCCAGGGAACTCGTCCAAGTAAAACTTTTTTGAACACGGTTGTTTTGCAACATCCGGGAGTGGAAGAAGAAGCCTCTGCATTCTGTTTGCAGGCAAATAACGATGACCTCGTTTATCTATGCCAGACCAAAAAGAAAAAGTGGAGAGTGATTGGTAACGAAATGTTTCAAGCCGATACTGCCATTGATCAAAAATTGGGTGGAGCTGCTACCGACGAAATGGGAACCACCCTGACCGTAACGGTAACGGACGTCGCACCTGGTTTATTCTACACCGGTGAAATCATCACCGAGGACGGAACGATCAATCCGGGAGTATAATCCTCTTAAATCGTAAATTTCTGAAACCCTCACAATGAATGTTGTGAGGGTTTTTTGTGTCTTTTTAGATGTAATTACATAAATCTATTTTTGATTCTCAATTAAAATAAAAATTATTTCACTCAAAAAAAACAAATTCATGGAGAATGAAAAAACGTATGTAGAAAAGGTGAACGACTGGCTGAATGCTGATCCTGCCACCCGCACTATCGAAGTAGGTGCAAGACTGATGCTTCAGGGTAACCGTAACCGGATATTACACGAAAATGTACTCCGGAAATCAAACTTTGATAAAGTGATTTACGAACTTACCAAGATGATTGGTAATGAACGTGCCATCACCATCGCAATTCCTGAAAATATTGAAGAAATAAAGGAGAAAGTTGCAACTATTGAACTTAAACCTGAAATCACCGGTAAACGTGCGGATCATGATTCCCTGCCGGAAGAAATTAAACTGATCCTTGAAAATAATGTGGAGATTTATCACACGATGCGTTCCCTGTTCGAACGGTTGAAGGTATTGAGTGAAGATGGCCATACTGAAGCTGAACGTTTCCCATTCCTGAGCGAATTATTGGAACTCGATGCAACCCTTACTGCTAATTGGGAAACTTACGACACATTCGACGTAAATGCACCGGTATACGAGAAAATAAAAACGGGAGTTGTTCCAGGCGTTTCAATTGATGCAAAACGTGTATCGGCCAATCGTAAATATTTGAGCGATAACAAAGCAAAATACACGCTTTTAGTTGCTGATAATAAAACCGATAAAGCAGCTGAATTATTGGCCAGAATGCAGATCCGTTTTGATGAATTAATTCTAAATGGTGAAACATTTGCACCCGATCAGATGACAGAACTGCAATCCCTGGGATTGATTGTTGCCGTTACTGAAGAAATGGAAAAAGAACCGGTTGCCGGAACTCAGGTTGTTACTGAAGGCGAAGAAGTACTTGCACCTGCAGGAGAAAAAGATGAAGAAACGCACGAAGAAAATGTTATTTCTCAGATTAAAACCCTGTTGAATAACAGTATTCCAAAGGACGTGATTCTTTCAACGATTTCTTCGCTTGGTAAATTTGGTGAATTGGTCCTCACTCCGGAAGTAGTGGAAGATTTGTACAACAAAGCTGTTGAGCAGGAAATGAATGCTGTTGAATAAAGTCGATCGCATATTGAAACCTATAGGCCCCGATTATGTCGGGGCTTATTTAAATGCAGGAGTACAGTTGTATGATATCATTGAATGGATATTACTTCAAACAGGAAAATCCGATATCACAATTATGACTTTCAGCATTTCGGAAGAATTTATCCGAAAGATATGGATATTAAAAGAAATGGGATTAACCGGAAAAATAACGCTGATCCTTGATTTTAAAGCAATCCAAAAAACACAGCAGCTGATCCGTTTTTCTCAAAACGTTTTCAGCGATATCCATTTTTCTAAAACACACGCAAAAGTGGTTTTAATCGAATCAAAAATTTATCAGGTAAGTATAACCGGTAGTCAGAATTGCACCAGGGGAAACCGTGAAGAGAGTGGAATCGTAACCACGGATCCACGAATAGCCGAAAAATTACAAACTGAAATACAACGTATTAAAGAAAATGGAATACAACGATGATGATCTCATAAAAATCAGTGAATATGCCGGGCTATTGATGACAATAACCGATATCGCAGTATTGATGAATATTGATGAAGATGAATTGCGTAGTGATATAACCGATAAATCAACTGAAGTATCCAGGGGGTACCGGCTTAGTAAAACACAAATGATCCTGGAACTACACCGCCAAGAAATTGCCCTGGCTAAATTGGGATCACCCATGGCAGTGGAACTCACACAAACCTATATCCTAAATCAATACGGTAATGAGTAAAAAACAGACATACGATATTTGTGTGCAGCACCTGTATGATGATGCTGATAAACTGGTTCACCTGTCACCTCAAATCCGTGACCGGTTGCTTCGCATACGTTCAGGGTATACGCTTATGAATGAATATCCTTCCAAAGCCGATCGGGAAATTATTCTGCACATTATGAGTCTTGGCCAGGTGGAACGATCAGCTGCGTATGAAGATTTACGGATCATAAAGGATTTACTGGGCAGTATCAATAAGCAATCAAAGGACTGGCACCGATTCAAGTTCAACCATCAAATTCAAAAAGCGTATGACAGGGCCGATTTATTGAATGATGCTGATTCAATGGTAAAGGCAATGAATGTATATGGCAAATACAACCAGCTGGATAAGGAGGATGCCGAACGCATTCCCTGGGATGAAATTATACCACAACTTTTCGAACCTACTGAGGACCCATCGGTATTGGGAATTAAACCTATTCCAAATATCCGGCAGAAAATTGCGGATATGAAGAAAAAATACATGGATCAGATTGAAGATGTAACCTATGATGAAATTGACGTTGAACAATTAGAAAAGTATGCAGAAACCTGAAAGACAAAAGGTATATTTTAATGCCGCTCAGCAGAAAGTTATGTTTCGGGGGTGCAATACCGTCGTTGTGGTGGGCGGACGTCGTCTGGGCAAATCGCATGGTGTTGTAGCGCCTTTTCTGCTTCGTAATGGTCAACGTATGGCCGGAGGAAATCATGGAATTATAGCCAGCACTTTTCAACAGGCATTAACCAGAACATTGCCCGGTACATTATCAGCCTGGGAAAGTTGGGGGTTTAAACGCAATATGCACTATTATTTAGGTGTAAAACCACCAAAAGCGGCAAAGTTTGAAAAACCCAAAGTAGAGCCGGCAAGTTATGACCATATTCTCAGCCTTTATAACGGATCCATTTATCCTATCATTTCACAGGATGTGACAGGTTCGTCCAATTCACAGACTTTTGATTCACTGACATGCGATGAAGCTAAGTTTTTGAACTTCCAAAAGCTGAACGACGAAACTATTCCTGCTAATGGAGGTACACGTGCGCATTTTGGCAATTCTCCGTACCACCACAGCATGCTTATCGTATCCGACATGCCTACTACCAAAAAAGGGAGCTGGTTCCTGTCATACGAAGATAAATGCGATAATGAGCTTATTGAACAGATTGACGGCATTATCAATGAAAAATGGCGTATCCTCAGAAAATTCAAAGAGTTCCAGGCAAAAGGTATCCAACCAAAAGCTTATTTGTTCGATTATTATAAATCACTCTGTCAATCGTTGGTGGAGTTCCAGCGCCTGGCAGTTGATTACAATGTATTTAGTTCGATTGAAAACCTGCAGGTATTAGGTGAAAGTTATATCAAGCAAATGAAGCGTGATCTTCCACCCCTGGTATTTCAAACTTCTATCCTGTGTAAACGGGTAGGATTGCTTAAGGACGGATTTTACAACAACCTCAAGGAAGCCGATCATTATTACACGGCATTCGATAACTCCTACCTTCAGAACCTGGATTATAACTTTGATAAGACAAAGGATCTGTCCTCTCTTCAGGATGGTGATGTGGATAAGAATAAGCCTATCTGTATTGCATTCGATTACAATGGCAAGATCAATTGGTTAGTAGCAGGGCAACGCTCAGGCATACGACTCAAGACAGTGAAGTCAATGTTTGTGAAGTATGAGAATAAGTTGGTTGAGTTAGTCAAGGACTTCTGCCACTACTACCGGCATCACACGTGTAAGGAAGTGATCTATTACTATGACAGCACAGCACTCAACAGCAACTATGCTGTGAATGATATCGACTTTGCTTCAGTGATCATTGATACATTCAAGGCAATGAAGTGGCAGGTCAAAGGGATACACATTGGTAACCCGATAAATCACATGGAGAAACACAACATGATCAACATGGCGCTCAAGGGACAGTCGTTCGAAGGCAAGCCTTTGCTATTCCCTATGTTCAACAAGAACAACAACGAAGCATTGTTACTGGCTATGGAACAGACAGGCATTCATCAGGGTCCTAACGGATTCAAGAAGGATAAACGTGGTGAGAAGTTGGCAGAGAGTGAAGAGGACAAACTCGAGTACCGTACTGATGGTACCGATGCCTGGGATACACTGTGGCTTGGCATGAATAACTTCCCTTCCGAGAGTTCATTTGGTGGTGGACTGATTAGTTCATTTATGTAATTACGTATTCACTTATTCATGCATACCACTGGCAGATTGTCAGTGGTTTTTTTGTGCCCGGCAATGTAATCCCAAATTCAATCACTTCGTTCATCCAATTTGTAGGGATTTGCAATGTCATTACCGATAGATTTATGGGAATACCATAATTTTAACCGTAATGTGCGTATTACCGCCCGTTTTTGTTAATTTTCACCCGAATATATTAACATACGTTGCATATAACGCACTTTTGGAGGTCGGTAATTACAAGCGAGCGAGAG
>Ga0302286_10001886_pt1 | contig 14952 bp, 17 predicted proteins | sample III_Fen_E2_3_FD_198765 | JGI IMG/M metagenome (GOLD analysis project Ga0302286, IMG submission 198765) | Peat permafrost microbial communities from Stordalen Mire near Abisko, Sweden - III_Fen_E2_3 | ecosystem: Environmental > Terrestrial > Soil > Wetlands > Permafrost | place: Sweden: Abisko...
AGCCTGGGGCGGTGTTCTGATGAGCGATGTATTGGGAATGTCGAAGATTGTTTTTGCCATTCTTTTGACCATTACTGCTTTTGTTGCTTTTTATTTCACTGGACTTATCGAAAACAAAGTGAATGGTGTTCAATCGGAAGTTGACAAGAAAAAGAGGTCAATTTACATTTCAGCTATCGGATTTGCATTTGTCGTATTGGCCGTCATCGTGTTTATGCCCGACAGTAAAAGCAGGTTGGAGAGCCGCATCACAAAAGAACTCAACCATAAGGATTTTACGACGTTTTTGGTTCCGGCAGATAAGCTGGCCGGCGAAATTGTCAATAACTATTACCAGATTAATATCATCGATGTAAGAAGTCCGGAAGCTTTCAAAGATTATCACCTACCGTTTGCAATTAATATTCCGGTTGAAAAGCTAAACGACCGGCAGTGGAAAGAAATCATCGACCAGAAACACAAGGTCAATTATTTCTATGCAGATGAGATACAGGTTGCTGAGAAAGCGTATTTAATGGCTGATCATTTGGGTAAGGCCGATAATTTTATCCTCCTTGAATCGGCTGCAAATTTCAGAAAGTTGTTTTCTGAACTGACGCCTCCCGGTCCTGATGCGAATAAAAAGGAGATCAATACCTACAATTTCAGACTAAAGGCGGCAAAAGATATGAAGATGCTGGTCGATGCACTTAAAAACTCTTCCGAACCAGGGTCCGTGAAAACATCCAAAATAAAGGGTGGGTGTTAGGTTGCAAACATTTTGGTCACGATGAAAAAAAACCTGATAAATTTGGTCAGAAGCATAAAATATTTTTAACCTGGATATCGCTCCTGTGAGAGTTGTTGCCTGAATCAAAAACGCTGTCTTCAAGTTGTGATTAATTGAAATAAAATTAAAACAATAATCAGCATGGTGTGTTAATATTCATTGTATTTGCGAATATTAAATTGAAAAGCGATGGATACAATAGATCCGGTGATTCTCGAAAAAGTGAGTCCGTGGGACTTCGAAAGAACGATCGAATTTTTGCTTGGTGCGGCAACAAAGTTGAATTGGAATATTCTTACGATTCACGATTTACAGCAGTCGCTTGCCAAAGCAGGTAAGATGGTGAATCCGGTAAAAGTGCTTGAAATATGCAAACCTGAACATTCGGGTAAAATTCTTTCGAAGAATGATGAAAGGATTGTTTCGGTGTTATTGCCTTGCCGAATCTCTGTCTACGTTAAAGAGGATGGGAAAACCTATGTGGCAATAATGAATATTTCAGCATTGATGAATGCAATGCCCAAAACGGCTCACAAAGTGATGACGGCCGCTTCGGATGAACTGACTGAGATTGTCGATTCGGTGATCGGTTAGTTCCGGAATTTTCAGCAGATTCCTGAGAATGGAAAACTTATGGTAACATTTATTGCGATTCTTTTTGCGGGCGCCTTATTTGCCGGGTTTATTGGTTCACTTACCGGACTGGGTGGAGGTGTGATTATTGTTCCGCTTTTAACAATCGGATTTGGAGTTGACATCCGTTATGCAATCGGCACTTCATTAATTTCAGTCATTTCAACCTCATCCGGGGCTGCATCATCCTATGTAAAAGAGGGTATTCTCAATATCCGCATCGGAATGTTTCTTGAGATCGCCACAACATTGGGCGCTATTGCCGGGGCAGCCATTGCTGTTTTCGCACCGACGCATGCTATTTCCATAATTTTCGGATTGGTGCTTCTCTATTCAGCCATTGTCTCATTCCAAAAAAGAAAGGGAGAATTAGATTCTGAAAATCTTCCCGAAGAGAAACCCAACCGGATGGCTGAGTTATTAAAAGCCAAAGGCACTTATCCTACGGCTGATGGATTGAAGAAATATACCTTACAACATTTAGGTGGTGGTTTTACCGTAATGTCGCTTGCTGGTATTCTATCTGGTTTATTGGGTATCGGTTCAGGAGCTCTTAAAGTGATTGCGATGGATTCGATTATGAAAATCCCTTTTAAGGTTTCGACATCGACCAGTAATTTCATGATTGGTGTGACAGCAGCTGCCAGTGCAGGTATTTATCTGAACAGGGGTTATATTGATCCGGTTTTATCCATGCCTGTAATGGTGGGCGTTTTAATTGGTTCTCTTATTGGGGCTAAATTTTTGATTCGGTCGCGGACTAAATCAATCCGGATTATTTTAGCGATCGTGATTACCCTTTTGGCTTTTGAGATGATTTATAACGGACTTGCAAAAAACATTTGATATGACAACAAATACAAAACATTGGAACGATGCCCGAATGAGAAATATCATGGGGACACTGTTGCGTGTTGGTGTATTCTCGGCTGCTTTTTTGGCTGTATCAGGAGGTGTATTGTTTTTCATTCAGCATCCAAAGGAGATTTCCGATTTTACCACCTTTAAGGGAGAACCCGCAAAGTTCAGGCAGGTACATCTGATTGTAAAGGAGGCATTCAATCTTAGGGGCCGTGACGTAATTCAGCTGGGGCTTTTGTTACTTATTGCCACACCGGTTGCCAGGGTGATTTTCTCATTAATCGGATTTCTGATCGAAAAAGACTGGATTTATGTGGCAATTACGGCTATTGTTTTAATTATTCTTTCTGTCAGTTTATTTAGTAATTATCTGACTTTTTGAGGGGTTTGAATTATTACGGAATTACAAATATCTTTCTGAAAAACGCGGATTAGACAAATCTTTAAATGCAAATAACACTAAGTGCACGCTCATACCTGTCTTGATTGAAGCTGGAAACCTAACGGATCTGATAATTTTTTGCTTCAGTGTTCTGATCATTTGAAATAAGGAAGTAACCATATTTTTTACAATTAAAATTCCGTAATTGCGATGCGCGGATTACAATTGCCAATAAGCCAAATATAAATCTGCATCATCCTGGAACCCTTTATTGTTACTATACTTTGTTACAAGCTGACGTGATTAAGGACCAATGAATTCAGGCACTTCGGCCTCATTATAACTTACAGCCGGATAGGGTATTTCATATAATCTGGCATCTTCACTGTGATTCGCATGATTGGCATATTGAATTTTGACCTTTTCTTTTAACAAAGCTTTAAAAGAGAGCTCTTCTGAAAAAGAGATTGAATTGGACCAGGTGGATTTATAGTTCTTTGAATATTTTATTCCGTAATATTCCGGGTTTAAATACATATCTGTTCCTGGTAATATTTGCAAAGTATTGGTTAATACTCTTCCGTTGATTTTATACTTTTTTACAAAATCGCAAATCTTCCTCGAATTATCCAGACTATCGCCCGGTAATCCCAAAATAAAAGATGTATCAACTGTAATCCCCTCATCCATAGCCATCTTTACCATCTTTACTGCTTTTCTGGCGGTAAATCCTTTTTTTATTTTTTTCAAAACATTATCATTTAATGATTCAATTCCGAAAAATAATCCCTTGCAACCGGCCTTTTTCATTATTTTCAACATATCAGCCGTAAGGGTATCCACCCTGGCACTGCACCCCCATTTTATATTGAGATTGCGTCGTATTATTTCGTAGCAGATTTTTTTTGTTCTCTCTTTGTCAACTGTAAATGTATCATCAACGAAGCTAAAACTAACAGCACCATACCTGTTTATCAGAAATTCAAGTTCATCCACAATTTTTTCCGGGTCTCTTTTACGATATTGCTGACCATGCATGACAGAAGTCGAACAAAAAGCACATTTAAAAGGGCAACCTCTGCTGGTTAGTACCGGAAGATCTCTTGAATTCTTGAAATAGCACTCAATATCAGGTAGAGCAACCAGGTCAAATGCCGGTATCGGGAGATCATCTATGATTTGGATTTTTTCTCTTGCAGGCGTAACGGCAACAGCACCATTTTCACGATATGCTATTCCGTTAATTTTGGCAAGGCTATCAGCCGAAAGACCCGCCTCCCATGCTTTGCACAATTCATGCAGGGTTATCTCTCCCTCCCCGATCACAGTAATGTCAATTTCTTTAATTTTCTTCAAAATTTCTTCATACATAAAAGTAGCGTGAACTCCGCCAAGGATTACCAGCGAATTACCAAGAATCCTTTTTGCAGTGCGGGCTATTTCATACGCCTCATTTTGATTGGTGGTCATACAACTGATACCAACAATATCCGGCTGATATTCGGTTAAAAGTTTGGCGAAATCATTGTTTTTTGCATGTCGTAAATCGGCAATCTTAACTTCAATGCCTTTTGATCTGATGTAAGAGGCCAAATAACCCAATCCTAATGGAAATTGATTGGATGTGACAGTTTTCATGAATTCATAAGGAGCAAAAACAAGCAGTACTTTCATAATTAATTCCCTCCTCTGATAGCTATTAATTTCAATTTTTTCAACAAAAAAATAAACCGTATTGCGTCATTGACAACTGTTTTCCGGTCATATTTCAAATTAGATTTCACCGTATTCTTCAAAATTTCCTGTATCGTGTTCTTACCATTGCAGAGCAGACAAAATTCCCTGGCTGTTTTATTAAAGTACAATGGCGTATCCCATTCAGGGAAAAAAACACAAGCCCACCTTTTTTCAAGGATCCAATTGTTTTTTTTCTTGAGCACAGGAATCTTAACAAGTAGAACCGGTAAGTTAACTTCATAAGGGTCTGTCCCCAGTTTGATAGAAATCGCTCCTTCCTCCCCAACCATGACATCAAACGGTGTGCTGTTGGCGATGTTTACCTCATAAAATGAAGCAATCTTTGGATAATCATATCCTTTTTCTGATTGAATTTGCATTATGATTGATTTATTGTCTGTTTAAAATACCTAAAAATATTTTTATAAGCCCTGCAATAATATGTTTTGGCGCTTAAATCGCCTGATTTAAAATAGCGATGGTATAAACATCCACCGAAACAATATTCCAGGTAAGTACATGAATCACAGTCCTTGGGGATTGTGTTGGCAATTTCATAGAAGTCTCTGTTTTTTTTTGATAAATAGATATTTTCCAATCCATCTCTTTCAATATTACCCATCTGCATTTCTTTTAGGCCTGTAAATGAATCACACGGGTAAACATCGCCATCTGTGTCAATAGAAATGACCTCACGACCACAGATTTTAGGATATAACAGGTGGCATGTTACTGCATGCTTCTTATTCAGGATGTCGATGAAATCACAGAATGATCTGACCTGATAACCTCCGTTGTTTGCCTTCCATAACTTATAATATTCAATAATGAAAGATGAATAATCTTCCGGAGATAAAGTCAAATCATCTTGTGTTCCATTATTTAAATTCTTAGTCATACAAGGCAGGAAATCAATATTCTTAACCCCCAATCCATTAAAAAACCCGAATGTTGATTTGATGTCTGTCAGGTTATCCTTTGTTATGACACAAAGGCAATTCTTTTCAACACCAGCCTGATCAGCAAATTCAAGATTTTTCAATACAGTTTTGTGAGACCCCTTGCCATTTCGGGTTAAGCGATTTTTGTCATGAAGATTCTCGGGTCCATCGATGCTAAATCCGACTGAAATATTGTATTTTTTGATTATTTCAATCCACTCCTGATCGATATACATTCCGTTTGACTGAAGATTATAGGTAAGTTTCTTCCCTTCCTTCTGTTTTTTATCCCCATATTCCAGGAATTTTTTAAAGCGCATTTTGCTGATGCTTAGCGGTTCTCCTCCATGAAGTATAATAGTAGAGTCCTCACTAATTTCAGTAATCTCATCGAGGCACTTCAATAGGAGCTCCTCAGACATAAATTTATGCTCTGCTTTGGATTCATAGCAATAGGTACAATCCAGATTGCAATGCTTGGTTACTTTTAATATGACAGTTAGTTTTTTAAATAACATGATTTTCCTTGTATTTAATTGCCAACTCTTTTCAGAACTTCCAATGATCAGCCGTGAGTATTTGAGATGGTTCTCTCGGTGTCTGAAACCAATAGATTCGTTCCTGCCAGACAATAATTATCGCTCTTTTTACTTAAACCATTTTATCCTTAAGATCAATACATTGCCGACAGGAACGAAACAGTAGCGTCAACCCAAAAAAATTATCTGGAGAGGTTCAGGCGTTTGCCATTTTCCAGTCCTTTGGGCATAATTTGTTTAATCAGGCTTGCTGCCTTCAATTTATTTGCATCTCTGAGCTCGGCGTTAATTCTGTCTCTGAACTTGTTGTCCAAATCTTTTGACCAGGAAACAGAAACAAAATCATTGACTCCAACACCAATTGAATCAGCAACAGGAGAGAGGATATCTATCTTGGCAGCATCAGTTAGTTGCAATCTGATCTCATCGATTTCTTTTCCTGCAACCAATTGATCCTTCATGTTATGTACCAAGGCAGCACCCATTTTCTGCAATGTTGCAGGAGAGTCGAGCAATTTATCAAGTGCGTCAACTTGTTTTTGTGTGATTTTTGGCATAATTGTAATTATTAAATGTTAAACACATAAATTAATACACTTCAATTGATAACTGTTAAATTCATGCTGGCGGAATAGCGGTAATACCTGGCTATTCCGCCAGCTTAAACAATACTTCCCTGTAAAGCATTTTCATTTGATTCAAAGTTTATTGTGATAAAATATTTAATTTAAAACTACTTTCTTACGATTTCATTCAAATTGGTCTTTAGCTGTTTTATTAATCTCTCTCTTTTTGCAAAACAGTATCAACCGCCAGACAATGGATTCACCGAGCCTCTTCCAATATTAAATCAAGGCGAATGATCAAAAATACCACTCATATTTTATGCATCTTTGCAATGGCTTTGATCTCTGCAAGTTTTAGTTCTGCATTTTAAAAGCCATCAGCCAATTTCCTTTAATCATGCATCTGAACTGGCATCAAGCGCTGTTTGGGAAATCTTCATCTCGGCCATCAATAAATTGTCCTTGAAATGAAGTGCATACACATAGATTTTGCGTTGGTTGTCACCGGCAATCGAAGCAAGTTTCCGCTTTAACTCCTGTTTCATTTTTGTCAATCCTTTCGGATTGAACGACTGCTTTCCAATCTCAGCCTGAATCGCTACAATAAATGCCTTAAAATCGTTGAAGATATCCGTAAAAAAGGTCAAAATTGTGAAGAAGCCCAATTTGGATAATAAGAAGGCTTTTACTGCAAGATACTTGTTGAGTCGGTTCATTCGTTTCTTATTCATAATGTATGTTCTAAGAAATTAATAAAAAAATCCAACATTTCGAGTCACTAAGATACAACATTGAAATGCCCTTGTCAACACGTAGAATTACCTGTTTTTGCATTGCCTGTTACCCCGTATTTCTACCTGGTCGATTGATTATGTGCTTGAGAGATGTTTTTACAACATGTTGATAATCTGTGTAATAATATTATTAAAATAATTATGAATATTACAATTATGTATCAAGAAAAAAAAAGATCAATTTCAGGTCGTTTTTGACACCGCGCGATTTCGGTATTTTAGCTAAAATTGTGTGCCTCCTCAAAAGATTGGTCACCTGTCTATTTTAAATACCGAATGGCTGTATTTCCTTTGCTGTAAGGCTCTAATTTTTCATCGAAACCGGCTGTCCCGTTGTTTCAAGAACATTCCACCACAGTTCACTTTCCAGATCAATTTTCTTCCGTTTCGCGACGGCAATTGCTATTGGCAACAAGGTGAATTGGCTATTCCAATGTCCGATTACAAAATCAGTTTTGCCTGCCATCGCAGCATGAACGGCATTTTGGGCCAGCAGACTACAAAATTTGCTGTCACTCGCATTGGCCGGAGCACTTCGGATAATATAGCTTGGATCAATATATTTGAGTGAGAAGGGGAAATGTTGTGCATCGAATTCTTCCGATATTTTTTCCTTCAGGTACAGACCAATGTCTTTATTTTTGAAATTTCCCGATGAATCTTTCTCTTTTGTATTATCATCAAAAAAGTGCTGACCGGCTCCTTCAGCGACGACAATCAGAGCATGGTGCCGCTGTTCAAGACGTGTGCGCAACAGATTTAAAAATCCTTTTGAACCATTTAAGTCAAATTTCATCTCGGGAACCAAAACAAAATTTGCCTGCTGCATCGAAAGTGCAGCATAAGCTGCAATAAATCCCGAATCGCGTCCCATCAGTTTCAATACCGCAATTCCGTTGTAGGCGCCAATTGCTTCGTTATGCGCACAGCTAATGATATCATTAGCGATTGTAAAAGCAGTTTCGAAACCAAATGACTTATCTATGAGATCAATGTCATTATCAATGGTTTTAGGGATGCCGGCCACCGATATTTTTAGATCACGCTTCAATATTTCTTCATGAATGGCATGAGCTCCATGTAGTGTTCCATCGCCACCAATGCAAAACAGGATATTTACCTCCTGGGCCACAAGGGTATCAACAATCTCTGCAACATCCTGTAAACCACGTGACGAACCGAGAATGGTTCCTCCAAAAAGATGAATACGCTCAACTCTTCGCGGAGTAAGATCAATGATGGGATGATTATATTTTGCGATAAAACCTTCGTAACCATATTGTATTCCAATAATCCGGCTAACATGATAACGGTAGTAAAGTTCGTTCACAATACTTCGGATCACATTGTTTAAGCCAGGGCATAATCCACCACATGTAACAATGGCTACTTTTGTTTTGACAGCATCAAAATAGAGATGCTTATGCGGTCCGGCCCTTTCAAAAGAAACAGGGGTTTCGTTGTTTTCTTTGCAGCGTTTAAAATTCTCCAGTGATGAATCGACTAAAACCCGGTCGTGTTTTTCAATGAATCCAAATGATAAATTATCCTGATGCAATGAGGGTTTAAGGGGGGATTTTATCTTTCCTTCGCCCAAAACCTTTACTTTAAAATCTTCGTGAGTCATGTATTGTAAGTATTGTTTACGAAAACCCGCAGGTGTATTAAACACTTTGCTTTACAGAAATCCAAAGATATTATTATTCTTTAACAAGGAGTCTCGATACTGTAGGTTTATCCACAAAATTTCACCCAAGATGTTTTTAAGTCTGTCTGTAAATGGCAATATTAAATCTTTCCATGAACTATCATGAAAAGATTTAATTCGGTAATTTTCGTTTCAAAACAACTTAATTGCTTATTTTCAATACAATCTGCTGTCGATCAATTTTTCTGCCAGTGACCCTTAGACCATGATTTACCTTGTGGGGATGATTGCCAATGACCTGACACATATGTACGACCCCTGCCTGGTTTGCTCCAATAGCCATTCCTTTGCACATACATATGCGATTGACCGTTATATACCCAATCGCCATCAATCCAAACATGGAGAGCGCTTGGTTGCACTGGTCTGGAATACTCAACGTATGCCGGTTCTGATGCAACGAAACCTGTTGCAGTACAAGAACTTAAAAACAATAAGATTCCAGCAAGGCTGGCTAAATAAATGAATTTTTTCATTGTGATATGTTTAACCCGTGAATGTATTTTCACAGAACAAAGTTGAGAACCTTATTTCTGGGAAGTGTTACAAAATTCCAGTCAGGAATTACATCATTCACACATTTTCGGAAGATCTATGACTTTTAAGCCTTAGATTTTTATAGTTAGAGGGTGTTAACCCGGTCATTTTTTTAAATTGGTTTGACAGATGGGCGACACTGCTGTAGTGAAGTCTATAGGAGATTTCGGTCAGATTGATATCATCATATACTAGTAATTCTTTAACCCGTTCAATTTTGTGCAGAAGAAAAAAATGTTCAATGGTGGTGTTCTGCTCTATCGAGAAAAGATTGGCTAAATAGGTATAGTCGTAATGTAGTTTTTCGCTTAAAAAATCAGAAAGGTTAATCTTTGGTTGTTCTTCAGCGTAGTAGACCAATTCGACAATAATATTTTTAATTTTCTCAATCAATATTCTTTTCTTATCCTCTAAAAGGGTAAGCCCGGACTTTTCAAGATTTATGCCTAATAAACTGCGCTGCTCCAACGAAATGTCTTCCATTATTTCAACTTCGCCCAATTCGCCCAAAATAAAATGTAAACCGAGTTCTTCCAGTTCAGATCTCACGATCATTTTGCAACGATTACTTACCATATTTCTGATATAGAGAATCATGCTTTGCGAATAAGAGTAAAATATTAAATATTTAGAAGTCTGAAGACGGAAGCCAGAAGCCAGAAGTCCGAAGTTGGGAGCTGGAAGTTCGAAGTTTGCTTCTGTCTCCTGGCTCACAGCTTCTGACTCTCATCTTATCTTCTCTTTAAATGCCACCATCGTATTCATCAAATTAAATGCAAACTCATAATGTTGTATAAATTCAATTTCTGAGATATATTCTCGTTTTTAGCTTTGTATAAACTTGTAACAACTTCAGCTATAGAACGAATTGAATATCCAATGAACTTTTTATATTCCGGATTCGATTGTCCTATTGAACCTTCTGAAATATTTAAGGCAATTGAATCAACAGCTCTCCTGATTTGTGAAGAGAGGTTATAAGTTTCTTCTCTTGGAAATTTTGAAGCTAATGTGTTTATACTCTCACCGTAATCCATCGCTTTTTGCCAAATAATAAGCTTCTCAAATTTAAATTCCATAACAGATCGTTTTAGTTTCAAGACGGAAGACCGGAGCCCGAAGTTTCTTGCTGTCTTCAGACTTCTGGCTTCCTAAATTTAGAAATATCAACCACCGACAAAAGACAATTGGCTTCATCACCAATCAATATCCCTTCAATGTAGACATCGAATAAATGATCATTGTTATAGCCAAGCATTATTTCGCACGATTCTTTGATGTTGCCGGCAAATACTTTATCGAGGAAACGATTAAACACTGGCTTCGAATTATCAGATACAAAGAGTTTAAAGTTGCAGTTTACCAAACTAAAACGTCGGTGGCCCAAAATTTCAGCACCTGTAAAGTTAAGATCATGGATTCCGCCGTTCGAATCAAGTGTAAAATATCCCATTGGTGCAAAATCATACAACAGGGTGTACTTTTTAAGTGCTCTTTCTGCAGTTTGATTTGCGAGAAGAAGCTCTTCATTTTGCATTTCAAGTTCAATCTGATGTACCTGGAGCTCATGAAGGAGTCTTTTTACCTCAATTTCTGAATTCGGCTGCTCAGTTTGTTTCTGTTTCGCTATTAGTTTGTCCTCGGCCCTCAAACGCAGTATTTGTGCATCAGAAAGTTCATGTTCTTCGTTACTCATGGTTTTGAAATTATATTTATGTCACCGTTTTTAAAGGAAATTGTCAGGAGTCGGAAGTCAGGTGCCGGGAGACCTGAGAAGAAAACTTCTGACTTCGGCCTTCTGGCTTCTGACTCCTGCCCAATGTGTGAATCATGTAACATATTCGGAAAACTATGTAACACTTTTCACCTATGGAATGTTCATTTTTGATAAGTAATTATGGAGTAGTTAAATGTATCATTTCAAAACTAAAAGATACCTGTTCTCGAAAGGTCTTGATGAATACTTCACAGGTATTCACAAGGCTTATCAATTTACTTCACTTTTCTTTAAGGAAGTATTTAAACGTCCTTTTCATTTGCGCGAAGTAATTAATCAGTGCTTTGAAGTAGGATTAAAATCGTTGGCGTTGATTTCGCTTACCGGTTTTATTGTTGGTATCGTTTTTACAAAACAATCGCGTCCTTCGCTCGAAGACTTTGGTGCAACATCCTGGCTTCCTTCTTTAATCGGAATAGCAATTATAAAGGCATTAGGCCCATTGGTAACCGCACTTATTTGTGCAGGTAAAGTAGGTTCAAGCATTGGTGCGGAATTGGGTTCGATGAAAGTTACAGAGCAAATCGATGCCATGGAGGTCTCGGCCATTAATCCATTTAAATATTTGGTAGTTACACGTGTAGTAGCCACAACTCTCACCATTCCGGTGCTTGCTTTGTATTGCAGTTTCGTCGCACTTTATGGATCTTATTTAAATGTTCATGCCCAGGAAACCAGCAGCATCATCAGCTTTTATCAGAGTGCTTTTAAAACCATCAATTTTCTTGATATCGCCACATCGGTAGTTAAGACAATTGTTTACGGATTCACAATTGGCATTGTGGGGTGTTATAAAGGATTTTATGCCACACAAGGAACCCGTGGGGTTGGCAAGGCCGCCAATCAGGCTGTTGTGCTTGCCATGTTCCTGATATTTATTGAAGAGGTTATTATTGTCCAAATTGCTAACTGGATCAGATATTTTTAAGCGATGGAAAAACTGAAACAACATATCATCAACAAAGAAGAATCGGTAATAGCTATTACCGGATTATATAAGTCGTTTGATGACCTGAAGGTTTTAAAAGGGATCGACTTTAATCTTTTTAAAGGTGAAAATGTGGCAGTTCTTGGCAAGTCGGGTACCGGAAAATCTGTTTTAATCAAGATTATTGTGGGCTTGCTTAAGCCCGATAGGGGTGAAGTAGTTGTACTTGGGCAGCATGTCGATCAGTTGGACGGAAAAGAATTAAATGCGCTTCGGTTACGAATTGGATTTTCGTTTCAAAACAGTGCCTTGTACGACAGTATGAATGTCTATCAAAATCTTGCATTTCCGTTGACTATGAATGTAAAAAACCTCGGTAAAAAAGAGGTTGATGATGCAGTGGAAGATGTATTAGAATCTGTGGGTCTTAAAGATAAGCTAAAACAGATGCCTTCAGATCTTTCAGGTGGACAACGCAAACGAATTGGCATTGCCCGAACCTTGATTCTAAAGCCCGAAATCATGTTGTATGACGAACCCACTTCGGGACTCGACCCAATTACAAGTGCTGAAATCATTGAGCTAATCAACGAAGTTCAACAGAAATATAACACCAGTTCTGTCATTATTACCCACGACCTGACTTGTGCCAAAAATACTGGTAACCGAATAGCCATGTTGTATGAAGGGAAGTTTTTAAAATTCGGAACATTCGAAGAAGTATTCAAATCCGATGATGAACAAGTCAAAGGATTTTATAATTACAATTTTATACAATAAACCATGAATGAGTCACCAAATAAACGGGCAGTAATCGTAGGACTGTTTATTTTTATCGGAATCGCTTTTCTGCTGGCGGGAATTCTTATTGTCGGCAATCTACGTGAAACTTTTAACCGAAAGATGCAATTAGTTTCAATCTTCGATGATATTAGTGGCTTGCAAAAGGGCAATAATATTTGGTATTCAGGTGTAAAAATAGGTACGGTAAGCAGTCTTGAATTCTTTGGAAAATCACAGGTCGAAGTAAATCTGAATGTTGAAAGAAAGGCGCAGCAATATATTCGTAAAGATGCCAAGGTGAAAATAAGTACAGATGGAATTATCGGGAATAAAATACTGGTTATTTACGGCGGCACTGAAGACTTTGCCAAAGTTGAGGAAGGTGACACCTTAGCAGTTGAAAAAACGTTTACTTCGGAGGATATGATTAATACGCTTCAGGATAACAACGAAAACCTTTTAGTTATTACATCTAATTTTAAAATTCTTACAAATAAGTTGGTCGATGGTGAAGGAACCATTGGAAAATTATTGAACGATAGTTCGGTTTACAAAAACATCAATTCGGCGACTGCATCACTTCAAAAAGCAGCTGAAAAGGCTCAGCAATTAGCTGGTTCATTAGCGACTTTCAGTTTGGGCCTCAATAAAAAAGGAACCCTGGCTAACGAAATCACCACAGATACAATTGTTTTTAAGTCCGTTAAAGCTTCTGTGCTGAGATTGCAACAAATGGCAGATACCGCAAAGGCGTTCATCACAAATCTTAAACAGGCAGGAAGTAATCCCAACTCGGCAATAGGTGTTTTACTCCACGACAAGGAGGCTGGCACATATTTGAAAGAATCGATGAAAAATCTGGAAAGCAGTTCCAAAAAATTAGATGCTGACCTTGAAGCCGCACAACACAATTTTTTACTGCGGGGGTATTTTAGAAAGAAAGCTAAAGCGGCTGAAAAAGATTCAATTGGAAGGTAGAAAGCATTATTGGCTCTATGACGTATTGTGTGGGTGAATTTTGCAAATTGCTATTAAATGTTTTATGCAATATGCAACTGGCCTTTGGCTACTGGCAAATGGCAGCTTGCATGAATGTGCTAACTAATTTGACCATAACTCTTAAAAGTTAAGACACCTGATTTTTTGTAAGCGAGTCTGCCAGTTGCAAGATGCTAATCGCCAGCAGCAATTAATGCAAATTTCAAATTAACCACACGAAACTTTAGTTCCTCTAAATAATGGCAATATTACAGTCATTTAACCCTCGATGGATTGAATAAAGTAATTCCATACAGGATCGTTTGGTGGTGGTGCTGTAATGTAAACGGCATCACCTGTTACCGGATGAATAAATTCGATTTTCCGGGCATGCAGGTGAATGCCACCATCGCTGTTCGACCTGGAAAAGCCATATTTCAGATCACCTTTGATGTGTAACCCAATGGCGGCCAACTGCGCCCGGATCTGGTGATGGCGACCAGTATGTAGTTCTATTTCAATTAGATGAAAACGATCTGAGGAGCCTGAATAATGATAGGTCAGACTTGCTTTTTTCGATTCTTTTCTTTCGTTCAGATAGGCAAACGATTTGTTTTGCTTCGTGTCGCGAACCAGCCAGTGATTTAATTGGCAGTTTGTTGGTTCCGGTTTTTTATCGACAACTGCCCAATAGGTTTTTTGGATCGAATGATCCTCTTTGAACATTTCGTTCAGCCGGGTAAGTGCTTTTGACGTTCTGGCAAAAATCACTAACCCGCTTGTTGGTCGGTCAAGTCGGTGGGTTACCCCTAAAAAAACAGCGCCAGGTTTATTGTATTTTTCTTTAAGATAATCCTTAACATCATCACCTAATGTGCGATCACCTGTCTTATCACCCTGCACAATATCGCCACATCGCTTGTTGACAGCAATAATGTGGTTGTCTTCAAATAGAACAGCTAATTGCGTCATCAAATTTATTTCAGTAAATATCTAAAAACCGTATTTCTGTGTATTTC
>Ga0302286_10001887_pt1 | contig 14944 bp, 8 predicted proteins | sample III_Fen_E2_3_FD_198765 | JGI IMG/M metagenome (GOLD analysis project Ga0302286, IMG submission 198765) | Peat permafrost microbial communities from Stordalen Mire near Abisko, Sweden - III_Fen_E2_3 | ecosystem: Environmental > Terrestrial > Soil > Wetlands > Permafrost | place: Sweden: Abisko...
GGTTGCGTGAAAAAGGTCGTTTGTGCTGAACCGTCGGTTAGTCTTCCCCAGGAGGTATTTCTGTATTGCTTGGGATAGGTCATGCTGTCCAACAATACATTGGCATTGCTGAACATATAGAGCGTTCCTCCGTCAGGGTCAAGTTTGAAATTGGCGTGACCGTAGGTTAGTTCTCGTTCAAAATAAAGCACTACAAAGGCTTTCTTTTGGATGATGCTGTCAAAGGCGGGTTTCCATTTGTTCGGTTTCGAACTGTCGTCCGTGAACCAATAATCCGTTAGTTTACAGGTATTCACGGTGGAGGAATTGTACAGTTCCACCCACATGCTATAGTCGAAAGCATCATCCATATTGAAGGAGACGTTGTTCGTCATCAGTTCGTTGATGCGCAACTGAGCGTTTACCAGTAGCGGTAATAGGAAAAGGATGAACAATACTGTTTTTTTCATGCATTCAGGTCAGACAACAAAATTACAACAAAAAGTGTTGGGAAGCCTTACCCATTTGCAAGGTTATGCACTATTTAACCAAAAAATACGGCCTTTTCGGATATTTGACACCCCATCCAATTGAATGCGAGCTGTATCTTTGTGTCCTAATACGAGCTTTCAAAGCAACATGAAAAAAATCACCACCTTGCTTTTGTTTCTTTCCCTACTGCTGAATTCGATTTCAGCCACACGACAGATGGAATTCCTCAACAGAGGACTTGTGGCGGTCAAGGTAAGCAGCGGGGTCTATTTGAGCTGGCGCTTTCTGGGTACGGACAGCGTGGCGACTGGTTTCAACATCTATAGGAACAATGTCAAGATAAACACTTCACTCATAACTGCTTCGACCAATTATTCCGATGCTTCGGGAACGACCACCAGTTCCTACAAAGTATTGCCTGTCCTGAATGGAGTGGAGGACACGACTGGTGTGAAGTCGGTAACACCTTGGGCGCAGGCGTACAAGACTTTGCAGCTGAAACGTCCGGCGAGGGGCATCACGCCGCCCAACAAGACCGGCAGTACGGGAAAAACGGTGGATGCTTATTACCCGAAAGGACAGCCCTATGGCTATTCGCCCAACGACTGTAGTGTGGGCGATTTGGACGGGGACGGCGAATATGAGATCGTGGTGAAATGGGATCCATCGAATTCACAGGACAATTCGTATTACGGGATTACCGGAAACGTGTATCTTGACGCATATAAGTTGGATGGGACGTTTCTTTGGCGCATCGATTTGGGCAGGAACATCAGGGCTGGTGCGCATTACACGCAGTTTCTGGTGTACGATTTCGACGGGGACGGTCTTTCTGAGGTCATTTGTAAAACGGCGCCAGGAACCATTGATGGAGCCGGTAATTATGTTTTGATGAACAGCGACAGCCCCACAGCCGATTACCGCAGCTTGGACACCACGCAGATCAGTGGTTCCCGAATGTTGGGCACCGTACAAACCGGTTCTGAATACTTGACCCTCTTTGACGGAAAAACAGGAGCCAACTTGCATACGATTGCTTACAAACCGCTTCGAGGAAGTTCCTCCTGGGGGGACAGCTATTCAAACCGGAGCGACCGTTTCCTGGCTTGCGTGGCCTATTTGGACGGGGTTCATCCAAGTGCGGTGATGTGTAGGGGCTATTATACAAGGGCGACGTTGGCTTCGTACGATGTTGTCAATAAAAAACTGATGGATCATTGGTTTTATGATTCCGGAACCACAGCAGGTGTTGGTGCTTACGGTCAGGGAAATCACAATCTAAGTGTGGCAGATGTGGATTCTGACGGCAAGGATGAAATTGTTTATGCCTCCTGCGTCATTGATGATAACGGAACCTGCCTGTATCGCACAGGTCTTGGACATGGGGATGCCATGCATGTTTCGGACATGGATCCGGATAATGCTGGACTTGAGGTATTTACGGCACACGAAGAAACCAGCGCAGCCTATGGTTATGAACTCCACGATGCCAAAACCGGAAAAATACTTTGGGGAATCTTTACTGGAACGGATGTGGGTCGGGCAATGGCCGGTGATATCGACTCCAGGTATCCTGGTTTTGAAATGTGGGCTGCTTCAGGTACCTATTCCTGCAAAGGTGATCAGATTTCGACCAGTAAGCCATCCACCAATTTCAGGGTTTATTGGGACGGTGATTTGCAGGATGAACTGCTGGACGGCACCTCCATCACCAAATGGACTGGTAGCGGAACCACGACCTTACTGAGTGCCAGCGGCGTTTCTTCTTGCAATAGTACAAAATCAACGCCGAATTTGTGTGCTGACATTTTAGGTGATTGGCGTGAAGAAGTCATTCTCTGGACCAAAGCCGATTCCAGCAAGATTCAGATATACACGACAACGACTTCAACAACAAACCGACTTTTCACACTGATGCACGATCCGGTTTATCGTCTGGCGATTGCCTGGCAAAATGCGGCTTACAACCAACCACCGCATTTGGGATTCTACATCGGTGGTGGGTTGGCCAATGTGACCCAACCGGACATTTCCACCGTGAAATATGCTTCGGTTCCGGTCGGTGTTCAGGTTCCTTTTGTAGAAAAGGTTCAAGTTTGGGGAAATAATGAAAATTTGACGATAAAAGCCCCGGATCGAATTCAATCCATAACGATCTATTCTGTTCTCGGACAATTGATGAGTCAGAAAAATAATGTTGAAAGTTCAGAATGCCAATTGGATGTACCTGTTAAAAATCAGTTGATCCTCATACGGGTAAAAACGGACTCAGGATTTCAGACATACAAAATGATGCATTGATACTTTAACGCATAAAAATACCCTGCAGCTCTTTGGAACTGCAGGGTATTTTTTTGTTTGAAACTGAACGGTTAGTCGTTCATGGAAGCTAAGAATTCTTCATTGGAAGCAGTTTTCTCTAATCTGCCTTTCAGGAAGTCCATGGCTTCCAGCGAGTTCATATCGGCAAGGTAACGGCGGAGAATCCACAGGCGGTCTTGCGTCTGCTTGTCGAGCAACAAGTCGTCGCGACGGGTGCTGGAAGCAGTGATGTCGACAGCGGGGAAAATGCGCTTGTTGGAAAGCTTACGATCCAATTGGAGTTCCATGTTGCCGGTACCCTTGAATTCTTCGAAGATCACTTCGTCCATCTTGGAGCCGGTTTCGGTCAGAGCCGTGGCGATGATGGTGAGGGAACCGCCGTTTTCAATGTTACGGGCGGCACCGAAAAAGCGTTTGGGCTTGTGCAGGGCGTTGGCGTCCACACCACCGGATAGAACCTTGCCTGAGGCAGGTGCAACGGTGTTGTAAGCACGGGCCAGACGGGTGATGGAGTCGAGCAGGATGACCACGTCGTGTCCGCATTCCACCATGCGTTTTGCTTTTTCAAGCACGATGCTGGCGATTTTGACGTGACGGTCGGCGGGTTCGTCGAAAGTGGAGGCGATGACTTCGGCATTGACGCTGCGGGCCATGTCGGTTACTTCTTCAGGACGTTCGTCGATAAGCAACACAATCATATACACTTCCGGATGGTTGGCAGCGATAGCGTTGGCTATATCCTTGAGCAATACCGTTTTACCGGTTTTAGGTTGAGCAACGATAAGACCGCGCTGGCCTTTACCGATGGGCGAGAACATGTCCACCACGCGCACCGAAGTGTTGGCGTATTGCTTGTTGCCAGTCAGGTTGAATTTTTCTTCGGGGAAAAGCGGGGTCAAATGCTCGAAACTCAGGCGGTCACGGACGAAAGAGGGTTCGCGTCCGTTGATTTTTTCAACTTTGACGAGCGGGAAATATTTTTCACCTTCCTTTGGCGGACGAATCGGACCGAGCACCACGTCTCCGGTTTTGAGGCCGAAGAGTTTGATCTGGGACTGGGAAACGTAGACATCATCCGGTGAAGCGAGGTAATTGTAATCGGAGGAACGCAGGAAACCGTAACCGTCGGGCATGATTTCCAAACAACCGGAACCGACGAGAATGCCTTCGAATTCGAACGGGCGGTCGTCTTCGCGTTGGGGGCGATTCGGATTTTGGTTCTGATTGGAATTCTGGTTGGGGTTGGGACGGTCAAATTTTCCGCGGTTCTGCTGGTTGGGGTTCTGGTTCGGATTCTGCTTTTGGTTTGGGTTCTGCTGGTTGCGGTTCTGTTGGAAACCACCTTCGGGTTTAGGACCGATTCCGGCTAAACGACGAGCTTCGGCCAAGGCTTCTTCAGCGGCTGAACGCAAGGAGTCAGCTTCGGTGGGTTCGGCGGCAGAAACGGGTTCAGCACCTTCAACGGGTTCAGCAGAAGCTTCCTGAGCTTTTGCCTCCAATTCCGATTTCAGTACGAGTTTGGCTTTGGGGCGGCCGCGTTGTTTCTTGGCGGGATCGATGACTACCAGGGTTTCTGCTACGACGGCTTCGGGAACAACGACTGTTTCCGATGCAAGGACGCCTTCAATGGCGACCAAGGCCTGAACTTCAGCTTGAACTTCAGTAGGGATTTCTGCAGGGGCAGAAACAATGGGTTCAGATACAATGGGTTTAACGACGGGAGCACCTTCGCCTGCTTCGGCTGCCATCACGTCCGAGAACGGATTCTCAATGACAGGCTGTTCGGGGCGACGGGGTTTTTCCAGTTTGGGACGGGTTCGTTGGTTGGGATTTTGGCCTTTTTTCGGCTGAGCCTGACCTTCGGGTTTTACATCCCCCTCTGCTGCAGGTGCGGCAGGTTTGTTGTTTGGTTTCGTAGTGGGCTTGATCTGTTTGGCCTCCTTATCGTTGGCAGTGTAAACCTTCACGTCCTTTTCCTTGACAAGCGGAATGCGGGTGCGTTTGCGGCGGTCGTCGGGATCAACGTCTTTAAGGAGGGCTGCCTTGCGGCTGGCGTTTTGAATGGCTTGCTCGTCTAAAATTCTGTAAATGAGAGCATTTTTTTCAGTGGAATCGACTTTGGTAAGTCCTAGCTCTTTGGCTATTTCAATGAGTTCTGGCAACGACTTGGAGTTCAGTTGCACAATGTTAAAGTTGGGCATGTAACGAAGTTATGGGGAAAATTTGGTTGTTTTTTAACGGAGGCAGAACTGCATCCGTCGGAAGAAATCCATACAAAGATACACCTTTTTTGGATATTCTTGCATTTTGTGAAAAAAAGTTCGTTTATTTTAAACTGACTTTTTAAAAGCCATCCACGCTCAACTGGAAGATGCGCTTGGTCGTTTCGTCTAGGCGGAAGCGGTTGTCGATGCGCTCACCGATGACCCAAACCACGTCTTTGCCCGAGCAAAGCAGCCAAAGCTCTTCTTTTTCCAAAGCGTTCATTTTACGATCGATGCAGTAGTCGCTGATGAGTTTGCGGCCGTGCATCCCAAAAGGCACGAAATTGTCTCCTTTCCGCGGGTGGCGGATGAGGAGGGGAAAAAGCAATTTGTCCGCATCGAGGTAGGCCATCGATTTGGAATTGGATATCTGGAAGTTGGCGCCGGGCTTGACCAGCTCACAGCGCATCGGAAAGGGTTCCTTCAACGAAGATTGGCCTTCGTCAAGCGGAAATTCAGCCTCGTCGATGGGTGGAATTTCAGTTACCAGCATGCAGTCTCTGTCAAAAACCAACCGGTGGGTATGTGAGAAATGTATTTTACCTGAACCATTGAAGCGGTTCTTCCAAATGTTTTGGGAATCGAGCCTACCGAAACCGTAATCCGACAGGATTTCATACAGCAGGCTTTGGGGTACTTTCTCCAGTTCCAGAGCGGGAATGGAAATTTTAAGAGAATCTCTTTTCGAATTTGGACAGATTCGTTTCTTGGCATCTTCCAATGCTCCTTCGTAAAGGACTTCCGTTTCGTTCAGATGGTCCATCGTGCGGCCGATGGATTCGCGGACGGAGGGCTGAATGCTTTCCAACAGCGGCAATACTTCGTTCCGGATCTTATTGCGGCGGTATTCGTTGAGGGCGTTTGTCCGGTCGGTCACGTAAGTCAGTCCGCGTTCCTGAATGTATTCCAGCACAGCTTCGCGGTCGCAGCAAAGCAACGGCCTGACAATGTTGCCGTTGCGGGGTTTGATGCCCGTCAACCCACGAATTCCGGTTCCACGTATAAGATTAAGGAGTACAGTTTCCACGCTGTCGTCGCGGTGATGAGCCACGGCTACAGCCACGGCACCTTGTTCCTTGCGAAGCTGCTCGAACCAACGGTAGCGGAGCTCTCGGGCGGCCATTTCAACCGAAATGCCTTCCTCTTCGGCATATTCGGCGGCGTACAGGTCGGTTTTATAAAAGGGAACGCCGAGGTCACGGCAGACTTGATGGGAGAAGGCGGCGTCGCGGTCGGATTCGTCCCCTCGGAGGTGGAAATTGACGTGGGCGCCAATGCAGGCGTAGTCGAGTCGATACAGGATGTCCATCAGCGCAACCGAGTCGGCACCGCCACTTAGAGCAACAATAACTCTGGCCCCTTCAGGCAGTAAATTATTCGAATCGATGAACTTTTTGACGGTACGATGAAGCATGAGTCCGTAGATTTTGGCGACTTTGCGTTCTGTAAAGATAAAAATAAAACGTACATTTGTGGTCTGAAATTTCAACTTATTTACGACAATGACTGAACGGATTCAACAACTTTTGGCGGAAGTCAGCGCATGGTCTGCCAACGGGGCGGACGAACTGGAAGCGCTTCGCATCAAGTACCTGAGTAAAAAAGGCGAGATCAGCCTGCTTTTCAACGACTTCAGAAATGTACCCAATGAGCTGAAGCGCGAAGTCGGCCAGCAACTGAACGTACTGAAAGACAAAGCTCAAGAACGTTTGAACGAGCTAAAATCCCAATTCGAGACCACCGGAAACACGGATGCCGACGCCGATTACAGCCGCAGCTCCTACCCCATCGGTTTGGGCACGCGCCATCCGCTTTCCATTGTCAAAAACGAAATTGTCGATATTTTTGCCCGCTTGGGCTTCACCATCGCCGAAGGTCCCGAAATCGAGGACGACTGGCATGTGTTCGAATCATTGAACTTCCCATTGGAACATCCGGCTCGCGACATGCAGGACACGTTTTTCATCGAGAAGACGCCCGATATTTTATTGCGCACCCACACTTCGTCCGTACAGACGCGCGTGATGGAAAACACGCAGCCGCCCATCCGCATCATCTGTCCGGGCCGCGTGTACCGCAATGAAGCCATTTCATACCGCGCACACTGCTTTTTCCATCAGGTGGAAGCACTTTACATCGACAAGAATGTTTCCTTTGCCGACCTTAAACAGACCTTATTATATTTCGCCCGCGAAATGTTCGGTGAAAAGACGGAAATCCGCCTGCGCCCCTCCTACTTTCCCTTTACAGAGCCTTCGGCCGAAATGGATATTTCCTGCAACATCTGCGGCGGTAAGGGTTGTCCCTTTTGCAAGCATACCGGTTGGGTAGAAATTTTGGGTTGTGGCATGGTGGATCCTTCGGTTTTGGAAAACTGCGGCATTGACAGCAAGGTTTATACTGGTTTCGCATTGGGTATGGGGATTGAACGGATTACGAACCTGAAGTATCAGGTGAAGGATTTGCGCATGTTCTCTGAAAATGACCAACGCTTCTTAGAACAGTTCAAAGCAGCATATTGACCACAGAAGATCGGTATAAAAAAGTAATTGCTTGGTTTCAGGCGAATGTTCCTGAAGCGAAGTCGGAACTGGATTTCATGAATCCCTATGAAATGCTGGTGGCGGTGATTCTTTCTGCCCAATGCACCGACAAGCGGGTAAACATGACCACCCCTGCCCTATTCAAAGCTTTTCCAACGGCTGAAATCATGGCCGCGAGTTCCCCCGATGAGGTCTACACCTATATTAAAAGCATTTCCTACCCCAACAACAAGGCTAAGTCCATCGTAGGTATGGCAAAAAAGGTTGTTTCAGACTTCGGGGGCAAAGTGCCTTCTACCATGGAGGAACTGCTTACATTGCCCGGTGTGGGCCGCAAGACCGCCAGCGTGGTGTTGATTTGCGCATTCGACAAGCCTGCCATGCCAGTGGACACACACGTGTTCCGGGTTTCCAACCGCCTTGGTCTCACCATCAATTCAAAATCGCCGGAGGAAACTGAGAAAATCCTGATGCAGCACATTCCGGAGGAATTGCTTTCCATCGCTCACCATTGGCTGATTTTACACGGACGATACACCTGCCAGGCTAGGAAGCCGCTGTGTGAACAATGCGGTTTAAATGCATGGTGTAGGTACTTTAAATCCAAGACAACCTAAAAAAATCAATTCCGCCAAACTATTTTGGCATGAATTGTCATTTCCTTTTATCTTTTGATTGGACTGGTTTTCAGAACTAATTGTATTTTCGTGGCGTTGCTTTCCTTACATGAAAAACCAAATCAAAAAGAATTCTGTTATGAAAACCTATAAGCAGTTCGCTGGAATTTTACTCTGTTTATTTTCATTGAACGCAGCTTCGGCACTTGCGCAATCCGGTGATCAAATCTTGGACGGCATTGGAGAGACCGGATTAATTGCCCGCTATACATTAAAAACGGATATAAAAGATTGGTCACGTAATAATTTACATGGCAGTATCAAAGGCTCTGATTTCAAGTTTGTGGAAGACTCCCTGTTTGGCAGTGCACTTTCTTTAACAGGAAATAGTGAAGCATATATTTCAGTCCCAGGGGCATCGGTGAAAGGAGAAGAATCACTTACAATCACCGGATGGATTTACCTGCGTTCTGCAAAAAGCGGACAGGTATTTTTCGATTTCGGAAAAAACAGCAAGTCGCATATCTTTGTTGCTCCAGTAGGGACAAAGGATAAAGAGGGATTTCAGGCTCAAATCACAACAAAATCTGATCGGTATATTGCAAGTTCACCAGCAGTGGCAGTTAATAAATGGAATCATTTGGCAATGGTGTTCAATGTTCCGTCCAAAACATTAAGCACATACCTCAATGGAGTACTAGTCAGTGAGACAAAGAATGTACCGGTAGAGTTGGACGACCTTTTCGATATGAATTCAAAAAACAACAATAAACTTTATATTGGAAAAGCACTGGATACGGAAAATACCAGCTTGAATGCCAAATTATACGATTTCCGCATCTATAGAATTCCTTTGAGTGAAAGGCAACTTGCCGGAATCTATAATAATGCTTTGGGAAAGAAAGAACCGGTAGTCAGAAGAAGGGGTGAACCAGACCGGAGTCTTCAAGCGTTTCCTGAAACGACTCCTCAGTTGTATAATGCATTTCTGACCAGTATTCCAGACATTCAGGTGGAGACCGTAGTGGGAGATCTTCCAAGATTGCCAAGCTATATAAAGGGTGTTTACAACCATAAAATAGCAGGACCGGATGTTAGAGTAATTTGGCCGGCTCCTGCGGATAATAAACAGGTACTAACACCTGGTACCTACACGGTAACAGGAAAAGTTCCGGGAACAAACCTACAACCAAAAGCGATGGTCGTGGTTAAAGATGCAAAGGAGCCTGCAACACCGATTCGTACGCTGGAAGTTTTTAAACTTGATCAGGTTTTATTGAACATGGACAGTCATCATGACACGACAAAATTCATAGAAAACCGTGATAAATTCATCACTGGACTTGCCAATACAAATCCGGACAATTTCCTTTACATGTTTCGCAATGCCTTTGGACAGGAGCAACCAAAGGGGGCAGAAGCCCTGGGTGTATGGGATAGTCAAGAAACCAAACTGCGCGGTCATGCTACAGGCCACTATCTAAGCGCTATCGCTCAGGCGTATGCGAGTTCCGGTTATGATTCGTCGCTCAAGGCTAATTTTGCTGGTAAGATGGATTATATGGTGAATACGCTGTACCATTTATCTCAAATGTCCGGACAACCAAGAACAACTGGAGGAGAGCATGTGTCAGATCCAAAACTTGTGCCTCCGGGTCCGGGAAAATCAGGTTTTAATTCAGATTTGAGCGAGGAAGGTATCCGGACAGATTATTGGAATTGGGGTAAAGGATTTATCAGTGCCTATCCTCCAGACCAGTTTATCATGCTGGAAAATGGAGCAGGTTATGGAGGTGACAATACTAGAATTTGGGCACCCTATTATTCCTTGCATAAAATCCTGGCCGGGTTGATGGATATTTATGATATCAGTGGCAATGAAAAGGCGCTGGACATAGTAAAAGGCATGGGCGACTGGGTATATGCTCGTTTGACTCAGGTACCTGCCGAGACACGGATAAGCATGTGGAACAGATACATTGCAGGAGAGTACGGGGGCATGAACGAAGCGATGGCCAGGCTGTATCGAATCACCAAAGATCCTCGTTATCTGGAAACAGCTCAATTATTTGATAATATTAAAGTATTCTTTGGCGATGCTCAACATTCGAATGGACTCGCTAAAAATGTAGATCTGTTCCGCGGGTTACATGCCAATCAACACATACCTCAAATTATTGGGGCACTTGAAATCTATCGTGATTCGGAGGCTCCTGCCTATTATCATGTAGCTGATAATTTTTGGGATATAGCCACGAATGATTATATGTACAGTATCGGTGGAGTTGCAGGAGCACGCAACCCCAATAATGCGGAATGTTTCACCAACCAACCTGCAACACTTTATGAAAACGGTTTTGGAGCAGGTGGCCAGAATGAAACCTGCGCTACCTATAACATGCTCAAATTAACCAGAGACCTTTTTCTCTTTAATCAGAATGCAAAGTTCATGGATTATTACGAGCGTGGACTTTACAATGACATTCTTGCATCTGTTGATGAACACTCCCCTGCAAATACGTATCACATACCCTTGAAGCCAGGTTCAGAAAAACAGTTTAGTAACGATGATATGTCAGGTTTTACCTGTTGTAACGGTACGGCTCTGGAGAGCAGCACAAAACTTCAAAACTCCATTTATTTTAAAAGTGCAGACAACCAAGCCTTGTATGTGAACCTGTATGTGCCTTCCACCTTAAAATGGACAGATAGGAATATAACTATAACGCAAACAACTGCTTATCCAAAAGAAGACTGTACGCAACTGACCATTAATGGTAATGGCAAGTTTGACCTCCATGTACGTGTACCACATTGGGCTACCAAAGGCTTTTTTGTTACGGTCAATGGTAAGAAAGAAAAAGTGAAAGCTGCACCAGGAAGCTATCTGACCTTAAGCCGTACTTGGAAAGACGGTGATACGGTTGAGTTGCGCATGCCGTTTCAATTTTATTTAGAACCCGTCATGGATCAGCAAAACATCGCCAGTTTGTTTTATGGACCTGTCTTACTGGCAGCTCAGGAGTCTGAGCCACTAAATGAATGGCGTAAAGTGACATTAAATGCAAAAGATATCAGCAAATCGATATCAGGTGATCCTGAAAAGTTGCAATTTACTATTGACGGGGTCGTTTATAAGCCTTTTTATGAAACGTATGGACGTTATTCGGTTTATATGGACGTGAACTTAAAATAAGATTCCATCTATTGTTTCAACTGATTCCAGTCCCGCTTTTTGATCTCATCGAACACCAACCATGGAATGACGGCGGTGATAAGCAATAAAAGCAATATCACCCACTGAAATCCTGACAGAAGGTATTGGACCAGTCCGAATGCTCCTGGGAGTATCAACAACAACATGGAACGGATAAACGTACTGCCACCGGCTGCGCCTTCCTGTGCGGTACTGAAGGGAAGTTGCTTCACCATGATGTACGCAATGATCGAACCGATCACCAGTACATTAAGACAGCCCAATAAGATATTCGGCAGAATCGAAGGGCCTTGCAACACCAATCCCAACACAATCAAGGCCAAAGCCAAAGGCACGAAAAACAGGGTCATCACACATTTGACAGCACCGCTGATGACCAGACCAGGCTTACTAATCGGTGTGACAAAAAACAGCCAGGAAGCCTTGAATTTATCCGTATAGGGCAATTGCAGCATGGCGGAACTGATCAACATGCTGCTGATGTAAATGATCATGAGCAAAGGGGTAGTCAGTTTCGAAGAACCAGGCAGAGCAGCTGAAAAGGAATGGCTCTGAAAAAACATCATGAAACCGAATACGACTATGTAACCGATGGCAGGATAAACTTTCATTTTGAAATCGCGGCTGCGACCCATCATGCGACCTGCAAAAATAAATCCGGCGTATTCTGCACCTGGCTTGGTCAACAAACCGGCCAAACGTTCCAGCAAGGAAATCTTGCGCGAACCTTCCAGCCGTTTGACAGGTGCACTTTGTTCAGAAGTTCCGCCCGTAATCATACCCAGCTTGCGATTGAAAGAAGGGGCGAAAACGCGGACAACCAACCAGATGGACAACAATGGTATGATGATGGAAAGCACCAAACTCATCATCGATTCTGGTGAAAATCCTTTGCCGGAAAGCAGTAAACAAGCATCGGCAAACCAAAAGGGCGGATAAAACTGCATGAAAGGTATGTCGGTGATGCTTGCTTTTGCGAAAGTGCTGGATTGCATCATTCTGGGCAAAAGCTGATAAGCTGCCATCATCAAGATGACGAATCCAATTTGGATGGAACCGATCACGGACTGGAATTTAACCGGAGTGGTAATTTTAAGAATCAGAATGTAGATTGCATTGATGAAGAAGATGCCCAGCAGGGTCATCAACAGAATTATCAGTATAAAAGGCAGGATAATGGCCGGCCCTTGCATGATGGCAGCAGTGATGCAACCTGGAAGGGTCATCGGTAGAACGACCATGGTGGTACGAATGGTGATGTGCAGCAACCTGGCCGTTACAAACGTCACATCGGAAATAGGTTTTGGAAGAATGATCAGATTGTCGCGTACATCAATGAGCACCGAAGTGAAATCGGTAATCAGCGTGATGCAAATCATGAAGATGAACATGGACAAGTACAGCGACAATTTGGTCACCATATCCACGCCGACACCAAAGGTATAGAGCATGATCAAACCCATAAACAAAGCTCCGGCCATGGTTGAAAGCGTCGCTTTGCTGATTTCTTTCTTTTCCTTGCCGCGATTTCTACCTCCAAACGAAGCCGGACGGCGGTTGTCCATGGTTAGTTTGGCCGTCAAGACAGCTTTCAGTTGATTCAGGTCCACATTGAGTTTGCGGTATACAGCGGTAGGCAGCAAAACCAGCCAGAGAAAAAATTGATCGATAAAGTTCATTTCCGGAAGTGTTTAATCAAACGCATTCATCAATTTATCACTGGCATCGTGCATGGACTGTGTGGAAGTCAGACCTGCGAAAATGGCTTCGAGGCTGTCTTTGTCCTGCAACTGCCGGAGCTCTTCGAAACTGCCGTCGGCCACCACTTTTCCTTCATCAATCAGAATGATGCGGTCGCTGACCTTTTCAACCACGTCCATCATGTGGCTGCAATAGAAAATGGTCTTGCCGCTTTTGGCCATCTTGTCGATCAACTCCTTGACAATGATGACGCTGTTTGCATCCAATCCGCTGAGGGGTTCATCCAGGATAATGATTTCAGGATTGTGAAGCAGGCCGGAGGTAATCAGGACTTTCTGTTTCATACCCTTGCTGAATGTGTCCATCCGTTGATCCATGTTTCCGCCCATGCCGAACGCATCGAGCATGCGGCCGGCGCGTTCAGCCACGACTTCTTGTGAAAGGCTGTACAGGGAGCCCATGAGTGAAAGGAACTCGTTGGGTGTGAGCACATCATAGAGTTCAGCCATTTCGGGAACAAAACCGATGAGGGATTTGACGGCCAAGGGATTCTTGCGGATATCGATGCCTTTGACGAATACGTCTCCGGTGAAATCGGACAGAAGGCCGACCAGGATTTTCACGGTGGTGCTTTTACCTGCACCGTTGGGCCCAATGTAACCGATTACCTGCCCGGGCTCGATGTCGATGGAGATGTTTTTGAGTACGTGCTTGGAGCCGTAAAACTTGTTGAGGTTCTGAATGCGGATGATGGGTGCCATAGTTTCGGATTTAAGGGCGTAAAAATACGAAAAATTATTGTTAGTGAAAAGCCCCTGTCTCACACGAAACAGGGGCCTTAATCAGTAGACTTTTAATCGGCAATCAGCTTGCGGTAACGAACTCGCTTGGGAGCCTCATCGCCCAGCCTCATGCGTTTATTTTCTTCGTAATCGGAGTAACCGCCTTCGAAGTAAAACACTTCCGAGTTGCCTTCGAACGCCAGAATGTGGGTACAGATGCGGTTGAGGAACCAGCGGTCGTGGCTGATGACCACGGCGCAACCGGCAAAGCTTTCCAGACCTTCTTCGAGCGCACGCAAAGTGTTCACGTCAATGTCGTTGGTCGGTTCATCAAGGAGCAACACGTTGGCTTCGGACTTGAGGTTCAGGGCCAGATGCAAGCGGTTTTTTTCACCGCCTGAAAGAACGCCGGCGAGTTTTTCCTGATCACCTCCGGCGAAATTGAACTTGGACAGATAGGCGCGAGAACTGATTTCACGGCCACCTACCCTTATATAATCGGTTCCGCCGGAAACAATCTGATAGACGGTTTTATCGGGGTCGATGGCGGCATGGGACTGATCCACGTAGCCGAGTTTCACGGTTTCTCCCACGTCAAAGGTTCCTGCATCGGCTTTTTCGAGGCCCATGATGAGTTTGAACAGGGTTGTTTTACCGGCACCGTTCGGACCGATAATACCGACGATTCCATTGGGGGGCAAGGTGAAATCAAGGTTGTCGAACAGAAGCTTGTCTCCGAAAGCTTTTGAAACGCCATGGGCTTCGATGACTTTATTACCGAGACGGGGACCGTTCGGAATGAACAGTTCCAGTTTGTCTTCCTTTTCTTTTTGGTCTTCGTTGAGCAGGCGGTCGTATGAATTCAAACGGGCCTTACCCTTTGCCTGACGGGCTTTGGGAGCCATATGAACCCATTCCAGCTCGCGTTCCAGTGTTTTGCGGCGCTTGCTGGCCGTTTTTTCTTCCTGCTCCATGCGCTTTGTCTTCTGTTCCAGCCAAGAGGTGTAATTTCCTTTCCAGGGAATAC
>Ga0302286_10001891_pt1 | contig 14934 bp, 9 predicted proteins | sample III_Fen_E2_3_FD_198765 | JGI IMG/M metagenome (GOLD analysis project Ga0302286, IMG submission 198765) | Peat permafrost microbial communities from Stordalen Mire near Abisko, Sweden - III_Fen_E2_3 | ecosystem: Environmental > Terrestrial > Soil > Wetlands > Permafrost | place: Sweden: Abisko...
TTATTGAGAAAGACAATGGATTATATGATGCAATGAATAAAGCATTGGAATTGTCAACTGGTGACTACCTTATTTTTATGAATTCCGGCGATACATTTGTTACACCGTATATCATTGAGGGTGTAGCTAATTCCATAAAATATAATAATGCTGTCTATTATGGAAATGTAATTCTACTCAATAACAAGCAGAAGGAAGCAATTTTCTTTGGAGGGTATTTTGGCAAACACCGTTTGTGTTTTAAAAATATATGCCATCAATCTGTATTTTATTCAAAATCGGTTTATAAAACCCATAAATATGATTTGAAATATAAAATTTTTGCAGATTATATGTATAATATTTCGTTGAAATCTGAAGATGTCAGTTTTATTTATCTTAAAACGATAATTTCTTTCTTTGAACTGGGGGGACTTAGCGATTTAGGGGATGAAGAATTAATAAAAAATAAAGGAAAAATCATTTTAAATAAATTTGGATTCTATTACTACGTATATTATTTATTAAAGAAAAATATCCGCATCCGTCCTCTGATAAAATCAATAAAAGAGTTTACAACACATGGAACAAAAGGGTGAAAAAACATTGATTGGTAATGTAGATGAAACCGTAAATACCGGCAAGCAAAAGGTTAGTATCATTGTACCAGTATACAATGCCGGAATACATTTAAAACCCTGTTTAGACTCGCTTGTCGGACAAACACTTAAAGAGATTGAAATAGTCTTGGTGTTGGATGTTCCGACCGATGGGAGTGACAAGGTGGCAGAGGAATATGCCCAACGGGATAAGAGGATAAAACTGGTCTACAACAAACTGAATTTGCATATTGGCTTTTCACGCAATGAAGGATTAAAAGTAGCACAAGGTGAATATATAGGTTTTGCAGATCATGATGATTATTGCGAGATTGATATGTTTGAACAGCTTTATCGTAAAGCGAAAAATAATGATGCTGATGTAGTTGTAAGTAATTTTTATGTTGAAAGTGAGACAGAAAAATTTTTTTTTGGATTTCCAGATAACTTGCCGGATGCAGAATTTCAGGATAATGTCTTTAAGTCATTAATAAATGCCCGTATTTCCAGAAAGAACACGTATTCGTTTGATAATGTCAATGTCATATGGAATCAGTTGTTCCGGAGAGAATTTTTGAAACTAAATGATATCTGGTTTACTGATAATAAGGTAATAACCATGGAGGATGTCCTGTTCAATATTAAAGTTCACTTTTCTGCAAGGAAAGTCTGTTATTTGCCTGAAACCTATTATCATCATGTCAATAACAGTCAAAATGAATTTGATAGTTATGATTATCGGGCAATAGCGAAAGTGATACCTCATTTGTTGGAAATTGATACATTCTTACGAACAAATAATATCTGGCAGCAATACGCGGAGCTATTTGCCGAATGTACTTTAAAACGGCTTTATACTTCGTATCGTAATGAAGTTAAGTTTAAAAAGTTCTTTTATTCAGTTGGATTTTTTAAAAGAGTTCGTAATAATAATCAGCTTCAAAATATTCTGAAAGTTTTCCAATATAATGATGCACTTATAAAAAAGTTTCCTGTTACCAAAATATGTTTTCTTTTCTTGATCAGAAAATAGCCTGAGTAATTATCATTTGTATGAATCCAGTTAAAGTCAGTGTAGTAATTCCCGTTTACAATACAGCCGAATATCTTTCGGAAGCTGTTAGTTCAATCCTGCAACAGTCCTTGCAGGAAATTGAAATTATCGCTATTAACGATGGTTCAGTGGATGACTCATTGCATATATTAAACCGGCTTGCATCGACTGATTCGCGAATTAAAGTGATCTCATTTGATACGAATGTAGGGGTGTCGGTATGTCGGAATAAAGGGATCGAAGTTGCACAGGGAGAGTTTCTGTATTTTTTTGATAGTGATGATATACTTGGTGATGATTGCCTTGAAATGTGTTATCAAAAAATGATGGATCAGGAATACGATTTTCTGATCTTTGATGGTGTTTCATTCTACCAGGGAGAGATGACTACTGGTTTTAATCCAAATTATGAACGAACCCGGTATTTGACAAAAAATGTCTATACAGGCACTGAGATTCTAAAAGAGCTGAATCAGCATAAAGGTTATTCGTGTAGTGTTTGCCTGTGTTTCATTAGAAAGCAGTATTTGACAGCAATCAAACTGGAATTTCTGCCGGGTGTCTTGTACGAAGATGTTCTATTTACCATAATCCTTTATTTATCAGCACAAAAAGTTGGTTTTATCCAACATAGCTTTTTTCGTAGGAGGATTCGTCCAAATTCAACAATGACTTCTTCGGTTACCCAGAAGACCATTAATTATAGATTAATAGTGTGCAAAGAGATTATCGGACATAAAAAGGAATTTTCAGATATTGAAAGTAAAAAAATGTTGAACTTACAGGTTCGGAATGTGCTGAAGTTCTTAATTAAAACTCTTTTCCATTCACGCCAGATGGGTCTTTTGTTGAAGAATAGTATCGATATAGCCCGGTTGATATTTCAAACCTTTTAATGAAACTTACAACCTATTGTTTATTTGTTGGGGATAAAATAAAATTGCTTTACACTATTATCGATAGCTTAATTTACGGATTATTTTCTTTAATCCAGGAAGTGAGCAAATCTTTGAAATGATGAGTTTGTTCTGCTGGTAATACTTTGCATATCCAAATCCGGTACGACGTTTTGCTTTTGCAATCGACGAATCAAAAATATGGCGCATAAAAGTATCATATTCCACCATCCAATCCTGATACTTTTTCTGGCCTAAGCAATAATGGGGTTCAGACAGCATCTTTATATATGCTTCATCATGTGTGTCCAGATAGATTACTTCTTCAATGGCTTGATCAATGCTTTCAAAATCATCCAGGCAAATAAAGGATTTCTTGTTAAAGTCAAGCTGCACATTTGGATCACCCCAATAAATCGGAATTGAATTAGCAGCCATTGGCTCAACTAACTTTTCAGTGGTATAACCGGATGCAGAACTGTTTTCAATGGCAATCGTGAATTTATACTCCCTGATAAATTCTAGTTTGTCAGTGACCGGGCGTCCTATGTTATTCAAATATCTTCCACCGGAATCTACTTTTTTATATTCAGAGAGTTTCCTGAAAAATTCTTCCCTGATTGGATCTGCGCCTTTTGAATTTGAAACAACGAAATTACAAAACTTACGGTTCAATAAAGTGGAAACATTATTTAAATCGAATTCAGTATTCGAAATTTCTTCAAAACATTTGTAGAGAGTGTACAATGGAAGACGAAAATATCTGTCTTCAAACGTGATATGGTGAAATGCAATGGCATAATCACATAAATTAAAATCAGGCACATCATTCTCCCCGGAGAAATAAATCTTTATGCATTTATTGAATTTTAGATTTTTATTGCCATTGTGTGAGTAAAACAGATAATCGGGTTTTGAATCGATAATGACATTATAATAAAGTTGCAGCCTTTTTATAAAGAAATTATCTTCAGGGATAAAACCATTCCAGAAATCAACAAAGTTGATTTTAATTGTTTTTTTCATTCCTATTTATCTTTAAGAGACCTTTAATTAACGACAATGAGCTGGTGTAAATATCAGAATAAAATATCTTTACAAATAAAAGATAGAGAGAGGCACCAACAGTAAATTGAAGCGAAAATAACAAATGCTGGTTCTGTATGATTAATGAAAGCAAGCCTAATACCACTGCAATAAACAGACCAATGCCAAATGAGGGTAAAATATCTTTTAGTTGATGTTTCCAATAGTGAGTCAGGTCTTTTTTAAGGGCGAAAACACTTATAATATAAGATATCCAATTAGCCACCGTTAATCCTATGAGTAATGGAATAATGCCATACTTAAAACAACATCCGATAGAAAGTAGGATTAGTACTTTTTTGATGATTTCGATTCTAAATGTAATATTTGAATTTCCTCTTGCATTTAGAGCACTGATTGATAGAGAGTAAAGTGGATTGAATAACGATGCTAAACACAGCATTTGAAAGTAAAGTACAGAAGGTAACCATTTTGATGAAAGAAGTACAATGATGAGTGGCTTTGCCACAACGATCAAAGATAGCATAACCGGAAATATGACTATTGATGATTTCCTTACTATCTCTCGAAAAACACGTTGAAATCTTTCACCATCATGTTGCATTTTAACAAGAATGGAGTATGTACTCCCTAATATAACCTGAAAACTGTAATTGACTGTGTCGTTTAACTTGTTGGCTTGATAATAAAGTCCGACCTCTTGTTGTTTTGGAAAGTATTTTCCTAAAATTAAAATATAAATATAATTGAAAATATTGTTTAGGATGTTAGTCCCCAATAAATTAATACTAAAACCCCAAAAGTTTCGAATAACCTTAAATGAAAATGTTAATTGTGGTTTCCATCTAATTATGAAGGTAAGACTTAAAAACCTGAAAAAGTGAAATAATAATTGTTGCGCTACCAATGCCCAAACACCAAAACCATAAAAGGCAAATATAATTCCAAATATTCCACTGCATGTAACAGAAAAGATATTTATTTTAGTGCTGTTTTTAAAATCAAGAGCTCTAATCATTATTACTGTTGGAATAAGATAAAGAGCATTTAGGAAAATGCCAATAAAAATAACCCGGGAAACAATAACTAATTTTGGCTGATTAAAAAACGTAGCAATATAGGGCGCTGAAAAGAAGAGGATGAGATATAATAAAGCGGAGATAAAGATATTAAAGTAAAAGACAGTATTAAAATCAGTTTCATTTGCTTCCGGTTTTCGAACGAGTGCCTGTCCAAAACCACTGTCAACAAGTGCACTAGACAGCGAAATAAAAACCATTACTAATCCGATTAAGGTATAATCCGAAGGTGAAAGCAACCTTGCCAATATCATTCCAATAAAAAACTGAACAGCTTGTTGTCCAAAACGGTCGATGGTAGCCCAGGTCAGGGCACTTACCATTTTATTCTTTAAATTATCACCCATTTTTTATTGAACGAAGTTGGTTGAGATGAGAGAGCTGATTATAACTATTAAGTAATCGTTGATATTTAATGATCTTTTTGTTAACCTTTAAGTGCTTGCTTGTCAGATTCTTCCAGTTGTTAATTATTGATTATTAATTACTTACTTGCCTTTGATGACATCAAATCCTTCCCCATAGACCCCTATAACCGAAGATTGGGAAATAAAAGCATTTGGATCAATTTCTTTCACGATACGAAAGATCTTAGTGGATTCGTTTTTACGGGCAACAACCGTGATCACCTTTACAGGCTCTTTTGAATACCATCCCATCCCATCTAAAATGGTAACACCACGATGCAAATCTAAATTTATTCTAGTAGCAATCTGTTCATATTCTTTTGAAAAGATAAAAAACTGAACCGATTGCCTGACCCCACTTATGACCATATCGACTGCTACTGTTGAAATAGCCATCGTCGTTAAGCCGTAAACAATTTTCTCCAGGCTACCGAAGTCGAAAAGGTAGGATGAACAGATAATCAGTACATCACAATAAAGCAATACCCTGCCAAGAGTAATATTTCTGTATTTATTCACCACTTTGGCTATTATGTCTGTACCTCCTGAGCTCCCGTTAGCCAGAAAGACAATGCCAATTCCCGCACCGGATAGTATTCCTCCAATCACACAGGCCATGAAATTGTCTTCAGCTCCTACAAAGGTACCTGGAACTGCTTGCGGTAGAAATGCAAAAAACATGGTCAATACTCCAACACCATAGATGGTTCGTAGGCTGAATGCCAATCCGACGGTTCGAATGGCAATGACAAGCAATACAAAGTTTATAGAGAAGTAAGTTGCAGAAATAGGAATACCTGTTGCATAAAACAAGATAGCTCCGATACCTGTTACACCCCCTCCGGTTATGAAATGTGGAAGCAGGAACCCTTTCCAGGCAGCACTATACATGAGCAAACCAAAAGCAATAAAGATGTACTCCCTTATGGAAACCCAGGTATCCTTTGTAATCGATTTCAGATTCATTTTTAATTTATTCGGTTGGTTATTTATTGGCAATATTATAATACAATATTTACTATTTTCCCGGGAACTACGATGATCTTTTTAGGTGCTTTCCCTTCCATGTATTTTGCCGTCTGTTCGTTAGCCAATGCCGTCTTTTCAACATCTTCCTTGCTCATATCAGCCGGTAGTTCTATAGTAAAACGAACTTTGCCATTGAACGATATCGGATAATTGAAGGATGATTCCTTTAGATACTCTTCGTTGCAAAGTGGGAATACTGCATCACACACAGTATTCTCGTTCCCGAGTGCATGGTATAATTCTTCTGCAATATGAGGAGCAAAAGGAGTCAGCAAGATAACAAGCGGTTCGAGTATGGCTTTCTTGCTGCATTTCAAAGTGAAAAGTTCATTGACACAAATCATGAAAGCGGATACCGACGTATTGTATGAAAAATTCTCAATATCAAATGTGATCTTCCTGATTGTTTTATGGAGTATTTTGAGCTCCTCAGCCGATGGATTCGTTTCTGTAACGATCAATGTGTCTTCCTTGTAGAATAAACTCCACAAACGCTTTAAAAATCGATGTACACCATCAATCCCATTGGTATCCCATGGCTTGGATTGCTCCAATGGGCCGAGGAACATTTCATACAAGCGTAGCGTGTCTGCACCGTATTTCTCGACGATATCATCCGGATTCACTACGTTGTACATGGATTTTGACATTTTTTCCACTGCCCAGCCACAAATGTATTTTCCATTTTCAAGAATAAATTCGGCGTTCTTGTATTCCGGGTTCCAGTTTTTGAATTGCTCCATATCCAGGATGTCATTTGCGACAATGTTTACATCCACGTGGATTGGTGTAGTTTCATATTCGTTTTTCAGATTTAACGAAACAAAAGTATTTGTATTCTTAACCCGATAGACAAAATTACTACGTCCCTGGATCATTCCCTGGTTAATCAATTTCTTGAAAGGCTCATCCTCACAGACAAGTCCGAGGTCGAATAAGAACTTATTCCAGAAGCGGCTGTATATCAGGTGCCCGGTAGCATGTTCCGTGCCTCCGATGTACAAATCGACATTGCGCCAGTATTGGTTAGCTTCAGGGCTTACCAGTTCCTTGTTGTTCTTGGGGTCCATATACCGCAGGTAATAGGCCGAAGATCCTGCAAAGCCCGGCATGGTGCATAATTCTAACGGGAAATTATCTTCGGTATGCCAGTCTTTGGCACGTCCCAGTGGTGGTTCACCTTTTTCTGTAGGAAGGAATTTGTCTACCTCCGGCAATTCAAGCGGTAACCGGCTTTCGTCTAACATATATGGCATGTCGTCCTTATAATACACAGGAAATGGTTCTCCCCAGTAACGCTGACGGCTGAAGATAGCATCCCGCAACCTGAAATTTACTTTTAACCGGCCAAGTTTATTTTCTGAAATATATGTTTTCGCTTTCGCAATGGCTTGTTTCACTGTGAGTCCATTCAGGAATCCTGAATTCATCATTGTTCCTTCTTTTGCATCAAAGCTTTCTTCACTCACATCACACCCTTCTATCAACGGGATGATCGGTAAACTGAAGTGTTTAGCAAAGGCATAATCGCGGCTGTCATGGGCAGGAACAGCCATGATAGCGCCTGTACCATATCCGGCTAATACATAATCGCTTATCCAGATGGGTATTTCCGTTCCGCTTACAGGATTAATGGCATACGAACCTGAGAATACACCTGTAACTTTTCGATCTGCCAGACGTTCCCGTTCGGTTCGTTTCTTTGTGGCATCCAGGTAATTTCCAACTTCTACTGCCTGAGCGGGAGTCGTAAGTTGTTTTACCAGTTCACTCTCCGGGGCAAGTACCATAAATGTAACCCCAAAGATTGTATCCGCCCGTGTGGTGAAAACTTCAAAGTTATAGTCCTGGCCTTTGATGTTGAATATTAATTCAGCTCCTTCACTTCGTCCGATCCAGTTTTTCTGCGTTTCGGTTAATGAATCTGTCCATTCAATGGTATTCAGGCCATCCAACAAGCGCTGGGCATAGGCTGAAACACGCAGGCTCCACTGACGCATGACCCTTTGTTCAACTGGATGTCCTCCGCGGACAGAAACTCCTTCGCTAACTTCATCATTCGCTAATACTGTTCCTAAGGCAGGGCACCAGTTTACTTTTAAATCAGCTAAGTAAGCAATCCGGTAATTGAGTAAAATTTCCTGTTGTTCTTTCTCCGATTTCCCATTCCATTCCTGTGCCGTAAACTGCAATTCTTCGGTACAGGATGCCTGGATTCCTTGTGTGCCGGTTGTCTCAAAAGCTTTTACCAGCAATTCAATGGGTTGTGCTTTTTGGGTTTGCGTATTGAAATAATGGTTGAACATTTGTATGAATGCCCACTGGGTCCAGTGATAATAGTCCGGGTCACAAGTGAGTATTTCCCTGTCCCAGTCATAGCAGAATCCGATTTTATCCAATTGTTCCCGGTAGCGGGCAATATTCTTTTTGGTAGTAACTGCCGGATGTTGTCCGGTTTGAATGGCATACTGTTCAGCCGGTAAGCCAAAAGCATCATAGCCCATGGGATGAAGTACGTTGAATCCCTGCAGCCGCTTGTAACGGCTGAAGATGTCAGACGCAATATAACCAAGTGGATGACCTACATGTAAACCGGCGCCTGAAGGATACGGAAACATGTCCAATACATAGAATTTGGGTTTGTTTTTATCGATATCCGTCTTGTAGATTTGGTTGTTCTTCCAGTATGATTGCCACTTTTGTTCTATTTGTCTGAAATTGTACTCCATAATGTATTGATAATAAGTAAATAACTTTAATTGTAATGACTGTTTTTACAAATTGAATTTAGCTTGCAAAGTTAAGCAATTTAGCCGAATAAAAAATTTGCATCCAATCTAAAAAGCACAATGAATGTTTTTTAATCACAGTTGTATACTCCGGTTTGAAATAAATGATTATTTTTGTGAGTTACTAATTATAATTTAGTTTAAAATGTCGAATATACATGCATCTATACATTTCAAGGTACCGGAGCCAACGTTGAGGCGTTTGCCGTGGTATCTTGCTTATGCCCAGCTGGTTCTAAAAGAAGGTGAAATGTATTTGTCGTCAACACAGATCGCCAAGAATATTGCTGTTGATGCCTCAATGGTAGCAAAGGATTTATCGTATGTGAATATCTCAGGCAGAACCCGTGTCGGGTATGATGTCAAGGAACTTGTTGGGATTCTTGAATCATTCCTTGGATTTACAAATTCTCACAAGGCATTTTTGTTTGGAGTTGGGAGCCTGGGAGGTGCATTGATGCACGATAACGGGTTGGAACAATTTGGTCTGGAAATAGTAGCAGGTTTTGATGTGAAATATGAGTTGGGAGGTACGAGTATCAATCGTGTTCCTATTCATCATATCGATCGCTTTGAAGAGCTTCAACGTAAAACGGGAATCAATATTGGTGTCCTGACTGTTCCTGTGGATAAAGCCCAAATGGTGTCGGAGATTATGATTGCCGGAGGGATTCAGGCAATCTGGAATTTTACTCCTTTTCGTATCCGGGTTCCGGAAAATATAATCGTTCAGAATACGTCCATTTATGCCCATCTGGCAGTGATGTTTAATCGCTTGAATGCCATTAAGGAGGAAGAGAAAATAAGAGTTTTAAATCAAAAACAATCGAAGATAAAATGAAGATATTTGCAATAGGTCAAAACTATGTTGAACACAATAAGGAACTAAACAGTAAAAACCCCACTGAGCCGGTTGTATTTATGAAACCTGACACAGCCTTGCTTAAAAACAACAAACCTTTTTTTATTCCTGATTTTACCGAGGAGCTGCACTATGAGACAGAGTTGATTATAAAGTTCAACCGGTTAGGGAAAAATATAGACACAGTATTTTCAAGCAGGTATTATGCTGAAATAGGATTAGGGGTCGATTTTACAGCACGTGATCTGCAACGGAAACTAAAAGCAGAAGGTAAACCGTGGGAGCTCAGTAAAGCATTTGATAATTCAGCTGTTATAGGCAATTTTTTACCTGTGACAGAGTTTGATGACATTCAGAATATCCGGTTTCGATTAGATATAAATGGTAAAACGGTCCAGGATGGTAATTCTTCAGAGATGATTTTCCCGATTAATGAACTTGTTGCCTATGTGAGTCGTTTCTTTACCGTAAAGATCGGAGATATCCTCTTTACAGGTACTCCCGTGGGGGTTGGTAAAGTTGCAATAGGTGACAGGTTGGAAGGCTACATTTTTGATAAAAAAATGTTTGATTTTTATATTAAGTAGTTCGGTTTATTTAATATCAAATAGTAATAATCGACTGTTTAAACCGTTGTTATTTTGTGTTCTATAAAAAACGACTGCCTTTTCACATGAAATATAGAGTTCTTATTTTCCCTGTTTTACTCTTCTTCTTTTTCAATGTCCTGTCTGCACAGACAGGTCAGTTGGTAAATTACAATATAAATTGGAAAGGGGTAGAAAAGTGGTATCTCGGCACTTCTTCGGTAAACGTTATATCGTTCGACAGTGCACAGTTTCCCACTGAAAACCACTTGCCCTACTTTAATCACAGAATACCTTGTGATCCTGTCTCGTCATATGATGTCAGCGTTGTTAATCCTGTTTACATCCCGGTGACCAACGAAGAAGCTGCCCTAATAGACGGTACCAAAAATACAATTTCAACTACCCTGGCAGTCTCTGCAACTATCATGCATCAACAAGGGTCAAGATTTCTCAACGTGAGTATTTTACCTTTTATCATCAGGGACAATAAGATCGTAAAACTAAAGTCCTTCGATTTGCAGATTATTACTTCTTCTTCTTCTTCTTCTTCTTCTTCTTCCCCACGAAAAGTAACGGCTTTAAATACAAGAACCTATGCCGCAACTTCTGTCTTAGCACAGGGTAAGTTTGTAAAAATTAAAATTACAAACAGTGGAATTTATAAACTTACCTATGACGACTTAGTCTCAATGGGTGTTGATCCGTCCAATGTCCGGGTTTTTGGGTATGGTGGCGCTGTGTTGGAACAAAGTTTTTCACTATCAAAAACGGATGATTTGCCAGAAGTTGCCATATATATGAATAAAGGGGCTGATGGTGTTTTCAATTCAGGGGATTATATCTTGTTTTATGGGCAGGGTATAAATAAATGGTCGTATGATAAAACAACTTCGATGTTTACGCATGTCATCAATCCTTATTCTAAATATGGATATTATTTTGTTACCTCGGATGCCGGAGTGGGAAAGAAAATCATGGATAAAGCAATTAATCTTCCTGCTTCGCCCGTAATAAACCCTGTCGAAGAGTTCGTTGATTATCAGGTGTACGAAAAAGACCTAAGAAATTTAACTCTTTCAGGGAAAGAATTTTATGGGGAAATATTCAGTGATATTACATCGTACTCAATACCCTTTAATTTTCCTAATCCGGTCAGTACAAATTCTACATTGGTTCGGTTAGATGTAGCAGCAACCTCTTCAGCCGCTTCCAGTTTTTCAATTGATCTGAATGGGCAACAATCCAAAACACTTAATGTCAGTAAAATATACGACACGCAATATGAAATGGGTGTTGGTGCTTCTGGAATTTATGCCTTTACTCCTCAGAATGATGCTTTTAATTTTAATGTCTCATATGCTAAATCCACCTCAACAGGGGTGGGATATTTAAACTATGTTGAAGTAAATGCCCGTAGAAAACTGACCATGAGCGGTTCTTCCATGCAGTTCCAAAACGTGGATTTCCTTGGGCAATCTTCATATAATCAGTACTTGTTAAGCGGAGCGAATGCCAATGTGCAGGTTTGGGATATAACTGATGACCAGAATATCGGTAAAATCAGTACGACGATGGTTAATGGCAAAGTGTCGTTTACAGATTCAGGCAATGAAATTAAAAGATACCTGGCTATTGATCCTACAGTTTCCACCGCCTTCCCAAAACCCGAGATAGTGGGAGTTGTTCCAAATCAAAATCTTCATGCTATCACTCAGGCTGATATGGTTATTATCACTCATCCTGACTTTTTAACGCAGGCGCAGACATTAGCTCAGGCACATAGGGATAAAGATAATTTAACGGTAGCTGTTGTTACAACCGATCAGGTTTATAATGAGTTTTCCTCCGGAGCTTCTGATGCTACAGCATATCGTTGGATGATGAAAATGCTGTATGACAGGGTATTGCTGACAAGTAACAATGCCGGGTTGCCGAAGTATTTACTGCTGTTTGGTAAGGGCTCCTATGATAACAGAAATCTACGATCAGATTCAGGGAATAACCTTGTCATGACCTATGAAGCTGAGAATTCCTTGATACTAACCCAGTCATACGTTACGGATGACTATTTTGGATTACTAGATGATAATGAAGGGTCACAGGTGCCATCCGATCTAATGGATATTGGAGTGGGTCGGTTTACGGTTACCACTGCTCAAGAGGCAACGGATGTGGTGAGCAAGACCATTGGCTATATGAATAATTCGGGAAAAGGATATTGGAAGAACCAATTGCTGTTTGTCGCTGATGATGGCGATGCTTCGTTGCATTCAACACAAGCTGACAGTATAGCTGTTTCAATATCAAAGAAATTTCCATCTTTTCAACTGAATAAAATTTATTTAGATGCCTACACTCAGGAGATAAATGCAAGCGGACAGAGTTATCCGGTTGCCAAAAGCCGGTTGTTGAATTTATTGCATTCGGGATTGTTTCTGGTGAATTATACCGGACATGCTGCTGCAACCGGTTGGGCCAATGAATCGATCCTGACATTTAACGATATAAAAACGTTGGCGAATCAACATTTGCCTTTATTTGTTGCAGCAACCTGCGATTTCGTGCAATTTGACAACCAGGTGTTGTCGGCTGGGGAAGAAGTCCTGTTTAATCCAACAGGAGGGGGTGTTGGAATATTAGCAGCCACGAGGCCGGTTTATGCATCGCAAAATTTCACCCTGGATAAATTGTTCTGTGAAACTTTGTTCAAAAAGCAAAATGGAGAACATCTTCGAATTGGAGATGTACTTATGTCTGCAAAAAACAATATTGGTTCTGAAATAAATAAATTATCCTATGTCTTTGTGGGTGATCCGGCACTTAAGTTGAATTACCCGACAAAATACCAGGTATTAACCACGAAGGTGAATGAAAGTACTACCTTTGGAAATGATACCTTATGTGCTTTGTCAGTTGCTACTATCCAGGGTGTAATTGCCGACCAGAATGGACAAAAGATTGATGATTTTAATGGCAGTGTTCATGCTGAGGTGTATGATAAGGTTCAGCGGATCACAACATTGAATAACGAAGGTGATGGTTCAATGACGTATTCCGATCGTCCGAACACCTTGTTTTCAGGTGAAGCAAAGGTGGTAAACGGGACGTACAGTTTCTCATTTATGTTGCCAAAAGATATTAAGTACAATTATGGTGGGGGTAGGATCGACTATTATGCCAATGATGATACCCATAATTATGAAGCTCAGGGTTATTTTGAGAATTTTATTATCGGAGGCATCAGCAAAAACTATACAGAAGAGACTGAAGGCCCTAAGGCTGATTTGTATTTAAATTCAGAAAGCTTTGTCTCCGGCGATAAGGTGAATGAGACTCCTTTATTTATTGCCAATGTGAGTGACACTGATGGGATCAATACGGTAGGAAGTGGAATTGGTCATGATATTATGCTGACCATTGATCAGGATCCTTCCAAATCCTATGTGCTCAATGATTATTTCCAATCGAATCCGGATAGTTATTCAAGCGGAGTGGTAAAATATAAATTGCCAACCATGGTAAATGGGAAGCATACCCTTACCTTCCGGGTTTGGGATTTATTAAATAACTCTACAACCAAAACATCTGATTTTGAAGTAGTAAAAGGATTGAGCCCTGAGATATTTACTGTTTATAACTATCCAAATCCGGTCAGGACTCAAACCAGTATCATCGTAAAGCATGACAGGCCTGAAACAATACTGAATACAACTGTCGAAATATTTGATATCACCGGACGGAAAATCTGGTCGTTCTCTCAATCAAATGCAGACAATATAGCCTGGAATTTACAGTCGGATACGGGTCGGCAAATAAAGACAGGGATCTACTTATACAGGGTCAGCATTAAGACCTCAAATAGCGATTTTACATCTAAAACAAATAAAATGTTGGTTGTTGAACAATAATATTAAAATTCTGCGTTTAATTATTCTATTCCTAGATAATATTCACTAATATTGCACTTGTAAAAAATAAATATTTGAATGAAAAATACCCTTCTAGCCCTATGTGTTTTATTCTCCGTGTCGGTGTCAGTAAGCACTTTTGCTCAAGTAAATAACCCGATTGTAACAGCCGTTCCATCTCTTTCCATTGCTCCTGATGCTCGTGCCGGTGGTATGGGCGACATTGGTGCTGCAACTACTCCGGATGTGAATTCGCAGTATTGGAATCCAGCCAAATATGTTTTTATGGAGAGTGAAGCAGGGTTATCGGTTTCATATACACCTTGGTTGCGTAAATTAGTAACAGATATCGACCTGGCATATCTGGCCGGTTATTGGAAATTTGACCAACGACAGGCATTAAGTGCTTCGTTGCGCTATTTCTCGTTAGGGGATATTACGTTAATGGATCAGTTAGGCTACCCGCAAGGATCTGCACACCCGAATGAATTGGCTGTCGACCTGGCATATTCGCGTATGCTCTCGGATAAACTTTCTGCTGCTATTGCCCTGAGATTTATTTATTCCGATCTGAACAATGGTATCAATCTTTCAGGCGGATCCGAAATGTATCCGGGATCGTCTGTAGCAGCTGATATTTCTGCCTATTATAAAACTCCGATCACCATGCAAAGTGTGGATGGAAATTTGGCTTT
>Ga0302286_10001892_pt1 | contig 14930 bp, 6 predicted proteins | sample III_Fen_E2_3_FD_198765 | JGI IMG/M metagenome (GOLD analysis project Ga0302286, IMG submission 198765) | Peat permafrost microbial communities from Stordalen Mire near Abisko, Sweden - III_Fen_E2_3 | ecosystem: Environmental > Terrestrial > Soil > Wetlands > Permafrost | place: Sweden: Abisko...
TCCCGCATAGCACCCTTCATCTCATAATTGAAATGTCTGGACATGTTTCTTGCAAGATCATAGAAGTTATCCATTTTTTTACTATAATGAATTTCAATACTTTTACAGTTTGGATGCTCAAAAACCGTATTTAACAAAAGCCTATCAGAAAGTCCCATTGAATGGCCAATAACATGAACCTTGAAATCATTGTTTTTCCTTCCTTCTTTTTCATTCATAAATTCCAATACGCTCTTATAATTGTCAGTTTGAAAATATCCAAACGATTTCATGTTTCTCAAATATTCATTATCATCCTTGTTTTCAATCTCTTTAAAATGTTCTTCCATTTCATCTCCGTATCCAAAAATTATGGGATCATTGGTATTATTAACGGAACCATGAATGTTAATTATTTTATAATTGGTTTTATAGCTCTGATTGAGCTGATACTTCTCAATGGTGTTTGTGTAGTTGAAATTCAAGAACATTTGCTCTTCTTCAATTTGTTCTGATAACCAATCATCCTTTTTCTCATACAAAAAGATATCGCGCAAAGCTGGTATCTTTGTTTTTGATTCTATTTCCGGCAAAATTTTCTTTGTGAGATAAGTTTCCAATTCCTTTTTTAAAGCATCAAAACTTTTATTTAACTCTTTTATGTTGATTTCTGGTATTGGTGAGGAGATTGGATTTAAAGCATTTACCATAAGTTTATAATAATCCCTTTCTATATCCGACCAACCGCCTTTTTCTATTTCTTTTAGGATAGCCTCCAACAATGGAGAAGGTGAGTATGTGAGTCGCTTTGTCTTTATATGTGGAGTTAAATGATCAAGAAATTCCTGTGCACTTTTAATTTCAGGACTTTTTTCCATAACAGGCTCTGCACTATATATTTTCCATTTATATGAAATAAGATTGTCATTAAATTCCTTATTCATACCTGGATGATTAAATATTTCAAAAACTTTCTTTCCGAGGTACCATAAAATGAAATCCCTATAACTGGTTTTTAGACCATGAGCAAGGTCAAATCCGTTTCCAATAATATATAAGTGTCTCATAGTATTACTATTTAATAAATGTGTTTTGCAAATATATACAGAAAAGCCCGAAAGTTGTTATGAGGTTACGGGATTATAAATAGCAAAAGCATTGTCCGCAAACCGGAGCAACAAGTTACTTTGTGCGAACAAAGCAAAAGTACGCTAAACAATTATATCTGGCGCATCGCCTTGTTTGTCGTGCACTTCGGCAAATGTAAAATTGTAGCTATTTTGTCTGGGCTTAAGATGTCTGCATTTCCTTGCAGCGCTTCCGTTGTCCGGCGGCATGGCATTCCGGCTCCTGTTCGCCCGTCCTTGTGAATGCTTGATTCCTGCGCTATTTGTTTGTCTCTTAGAGCCTTCACAAAATAGCATTGCAGTCATCTGCGCATTCCCTGCGTCCGTTCTCAAGGTCGCCGTCAACCATACCGCCGGACTGCCGTACGCTTTGATGGATGATTGAGAACTTAGTGTAAGCATCCCCAAAAATGTAAGCTTTCCTGAAATGAACGTTAGTGGCATTATTTGATGCAGAGTCAATCATATGTCCAACAGAATTGCTCCTATTCAATATCATTTCATTATCCATGGATGCCAAAATTGGTTTCCATTCACCAATTAATTGTATCAATTCCAAATTGTTCGCAGGATCCTGCAAATGCACATTAATTTCCTGCAGGAGCAGAACGTACTGGTTGCAGCTTCTTCATTTAGCCCTTAAAGCTTACGAAATCTTCGAGAGTGATTTTCCCTGAATCATCTTTTATGTGGAAATACTTTGCCTTTCCAATGTAACTTGCCCATAATGTAAATGTACTGGGAGGCCCAATCAGATAATCACAAAGACTCATAATCTGCTGGTCGATATACCACGGATTTGTCGAAATAATGATGTTTTCAGATTCATTCAAATGAACAACTTCATTTGAGAAAATAATAAATAATGTCTTCTTGCCTGTAATTCTATCAAGCTCAACATCAAGATTATTCATATATTTCTGATAAACATCATTCGTAAAAAAGAATTCTCCTCTTCTCCACGTTCTATAATCCCCCCCACGAATATGTACTCCAACGAGATTGCAGGCATTCCGATCTAACGACACAACTTGATTATAGAGGTCATTGCGTTCGTAAAACTTGGGTAGTAGGGCGTATTTTGCAACAAGTCTATCCTGATATTTGCTAGTCAGGTCGTAATTTCTAAAACACCAGCCTTGCACAAAAATAAGATTCTTTCGGCGTAATGTATCTTCATAGAACCCTTGCAGTTCTACATCAGTAAACTTAAGCCTCTTAAGCAATCTTAACTTATTCAGAAAACAGAGAAAGGACCAAACAATTATGTCCAAGTGGCTGCTTCGCACTCCATACAAACTTGACATTCTCCAAAAGCTTGGATTATAAAATCTTAAACCATTCTCAAGGCAAAAAGCTTCCAGATGTATTGCTTGCAGCAACCGGTTACTATGGTTGTTATAACCTTTATAAAGGATTACCATCTAATAGATTTTTAGGTAAAGGCGGTTATACTGCAGGATTATTTCTCTGAATTTAAAGGTTTAAATTGCACCAATCTTTGTATCAAATATTACCACCTATATATCTATAGTATGCAAGGGCCCAAATCACAATATCCACACCAAAGGTACCAAAAAAATTCTAACAAAAGATTCACAAGATCAAGAAGTCACAGCAAAATATATAGCATCGATTTTTATTGTCAAATGATGAAAAAACAAAAACAGATGGTCTCAATCCCATAACTTGAGACCATCTGAATATTTTTTTGTCCATCATAAAGTGTAATCACTTCTTGGACAAATCAATACTAATTTGACGAATCTAACACGAATGAAGACCCATTTGAATGAGCTGACCAAGCAACACCAGATCCAGGTCTGTAAAGCACAATATCGCTCAAACCATCGTGATTATAATCAAGTGCAACAGCCCTATCTTCTGATCTGCTAAAATCAAATCCTGCTATTCCATTTCTACTTTCATAAACGGTTGTGAATGTTCCATCGCCATTGGACTTCAGTAAATAGACTATTTTTGAGCCAGGACGATAACATAATATATCATCCTTTCCATCTCCATTATAATCCAGAGCAATAGCCTTATCTTCTGATGCGTTAAAATCATAATAACCAATTCCATTTCTACTGGCATAAACGGTTGTGAATGTTCCATCGCCATTGGACTTCAGCAAATAGACTGTTTTTGAGCCAGGGCGATAACATAATATATCATCCTTTCCATCTCCATTATAATCCAGAGCAATAGCTTGATCTACTGATTCGTTAAAATCAAATCCGGCTATTCCGTTTCTACCGGTATAAACGGTTGTGAATGTTCCATCGCCATTGGACTTCAGTAAATAGACTATTTTTGAGCCAGGGCGATAACATAATATATCATCCTTTCCATCTCCATTATAATCCAGAGCAATAGCCTTATCTTCTGATGCGTTAAAATCATACCCATTAATTCCATTACGACTGGCATAAACGTTTGTGAATGTTTTATCACCATTGGATTTTAGCAAATAGACTGTTTTTGAACCGGGGCGGTAACATAAAACATCATCTTTCCCATCTCCATTATAATCCAGAGCAATAGCCCTATCTACTGATTCGTTAAAATCATAATAACCAATACCTGTATGACTTTGAAAAACAGATGAGAAAAATCCATTTCCTCGAGAACAATTCAAAATAACCCACTTAGAACCAGGTCGATAGAACATCAAACCCTCAAGCCCCTTACCGTCATAATCCAAGGCGATTGCTTGATCAGCAGCGCTGTTTAAGTCAAACGCACCTTTTACATCGCGAGGATATAGCGATAAAATTGCTTTTATATCACCGTCGGTGAACCCTTGCCATTTAGCACGAGAATCAAGATCGGACCATACTGATTCATCATCAACTGATGAAGTTCCACTTATTAGTGTTCCACCTTCATTAGGACTCAAAAGACCGATAGTGTGTCCTAATTCATGTGCAAAAATAAACGTGAAATTATTTTCCGTCATACGAGTATTATTGCGCATTACATCCAAATCGACCGTAATTAAACCGCCAGGTCTGCCACTATTACTTGGAGCGTCTGCTTGCGCAGCATGATTATAACCAAGATAACCTGTGGTAATCACAATATTTGCTTGAGATTTATCAAGAGTACGAGAGAAAAACAAGGACGATTGTATTGCGTTATAGGCATTTAATGCATTATTTAAAGCCGGAATAGTGACATTTTCCCATCCGAAATTTGGGTCAATATACACCTGAATACCCTTTTGGGTAACAAGATACTTATACCGTTGCTGCCTCAGTTTTGAGGTGTCACAAGAAAAATCATCATTCTTTGGAAACCTAATCTCACCATCAACAAGGTAATAATCATCAAACTCCTCAATGTTCTCTTTAGAAAATCCAAGACCAAGTATCCTATCCAGAACTTGACTTGATGTCAATTCGCTTACATTTTCCTTTTCACTATTCACAACATTCTCATTCGAACAGGAAAATAAAAAACAAAAGAAGGATAACCAAATTACATTTTTTAATCGTTTCATGGCTAAAAGTTTTATTTATTGCCTACTCTATTCATGCTTTTCGGCTACTGCATATATCACCTTGTCTCCCTTCGATGGCCAACAAGTCCACACCCTCAAAATATTGATACGAGAATAGATTCAAATCAATTATCAGCCGGACGCAAAACCAAAATGGCTGAAACCAAAAGTAAACACCGTTGTCGAGCCGAATCGAAATGGCCATTTCCATAACCGATGGCTCTACTAAATCTTTCGATTCTGGATATCTGCAAAAACGAATTATTAAAGCGCTGATTAGCGGACGTAATTTTTATTTTAATTCATATTTGATATTCAGTAGAACCATTGGATATAAATTTCTCCCCTTTCCACTTAATCCCATACCAGGTACAAAACATTCATTCGTTGACAAATCATTCTTGAAAATCGATGAGGATATTTGATAATCCAAACTCACCTTAAATCTTGATGAAATCTGTAACTCATAACCGCATGATCCACTTACGCCAACGATATACAGAGTATGTAACGCTCTAACATCGTCACCAATCAGGTAATCTTCATAAACAATTGAGTTTGTGATAAATAATCCTAATCGAAAATAACTTGTTTGTATATACGTTCGTCTTGCATTAAAGTATGTACCCAATTTAAGATATTCACCAGATTGCTCACGGTGGCGATTATACCCATATTGAAAATTATGATCAGTCAAGTATTTTCCTAACAAATCTTTTTCATGAGCACTTACATAATCTCTGGTATATCCAACATCGATATGACCTGTTAAATATGGATGGATTTCTTTAGAATAATTCAGATTCAATGTAGAAGTTGGCAACTGTAATAAATTAATCCCAATAAACTGTCTTCCATCACTTTGTGCAAAGCAAAAAACTCCGGAAAACACGAATAGCATCAAAAAAGAAATCTTTTTCATACAATTAGATTTAAGTTGATACGCGTTTTATTATGTCCGCTAACATCACAAGACTCTCACTGCCTATATATCCTTATTAAAAATCTCACACCCTCTCCATATAAATACTTTCATCTTGGATTGAATGCGAGTTAAATTTTTCATGATACAGCAGTCAGTTTGTGAGTAGCTTACTTGTTAATTGATTGTTCTTTTCCTGAAAGCAATCGGGTTTTTAAGGTGTTGTTATAGCGAGCTAATATACATATTATTTTTAAAAGAAAAATATTTTACGTTAAATATTTAATTTATCCAACGGACTTTTAATCTGCTCAAATCTCTTGGCGGTCAGATGAGTATAAATTTTATTAAAGTTTGGATGTAGCGAAGGTCTGTACCGTTTTCAATCAAATGAGATGCAAAACTGTGACGCAAGACATAATCTGTGACGCAAGACATAATCTGTGACGCAAGACATGCACGGTAACCCGTATTACCCCGTGCCGCCTAAAAATAATTCGCTTATCACTAAAAGACTCAGAATTGATTTCCACAATCATTTCTTAATACGTTGATATGTCCTATCATTATTCCAATCATCTCAGAACGGTAATTTCTGTTGCTCAACATCCGGTCCGATTCGCGTCAATGATGGGTTGTGCCTGAAAAAGACGGTACCGGTAGCGCCGTTTCGATTTTTGGCAATAATTAATTCTCCACGTCCAATTGTAGATACACCTTTCTTGTCTACTTTTATTTCATAATAAGCTGGTCTGTGGATTAATGCAACGGCATCTTATCCAATTCTGGAAGTCCTGTAGATTACCAATATTAATTTATCCAACAGACTTGATCTTCCCGTAAAGCGGACGGTGTCCAGTGGTATGGTTGACGGCGACCTTGAGAACGGACGCAGTGAACGCGCTGATGACTGCAATGCTATTTTGTGAAGGCTCTGGAAGAGACAAACAAATAGCGCAGGAATCAAGCATTCACAAGGACGGGCGAACAGGAGCCGGAATGCCATGCCGCTGGGCAACGGAAGCGCTGCAAGGGAAACGCAGATGGCATAGACAACAAAGACCAGCAGTAAAATCCCAGATTTGCATCCCCAAATCGCACACCTATATATAAAGGTGTACCATACAAAATATAGACCTATCCATATTCAAACTTGAAACCGTAAATCGCTTTTAGGACTAAAATGAAATTCGACAACTTTTACCAGGAATAGTCAATAATTGCAACATTATGCATAAAAAGCCCAAACAGTAAAAAACGGATTAGAGAAGGTGAAACGGACTTTTTACAAAAACAGGGAAGAGCAAAAAAAACACCTTGGTGTTCGAGGCAAAACACCTTATGTTTTGAGAGGAAACACCTTGGTGTTTTAGAGCAAACACCTTGGTGTTATGACCAAAACACCTTGGTGTTTGGAGTAACTCACCTTGGTGTTTTTTGAAGAAATTTATCTTGCTTTTCAGAATTGCATAAATATAACAAAAATAACCAATAAATATACAAATGATCAAAAAGATCACAAGCCTAACACGCAGTAAATCAACCACATCACAAACCGAAAAATCATCAGCTGATGATTGCCGAATTATCAGCTGACAATTGCCCAAACATCAGCTTACAATTTTTATTTGTCAGGGACTAATGTTTCTATTAATGAGAAGAAATGCAAAAACTATGAGAAGAAAGAACGGTTTACAAAAAACGTGGATGCCTCAATTCAGAAGCATCCACGTTATTTTTTGGAATCAAGCGTCGTTTATTCCTTCGTAAACACCACTTTATAGGTTTTCACCATACCCTTGAAGTCGCATTTTACAACCGCTGTTCCCGTTATGGAACCTGCTTGAATAATCTTGACTTTTACAACAGGATCACTTGCTGTCGCGGATACCGTTGGGGTTGCGGTTACAGTAGCAGGCACTTTGTACTTGGCTTCGTAAATGTCGTAACCAGTAATACCGTTGGCGTTGGTGGAACGAACCGGGGTGGCTGGTACGACAAGGGTTTCGCCATTAACTTTGATGCTGACAGTGGGTACAATCGGACGAACAATTTTCTTTTTGGCTGAACTAAAGCCCAATCCGACAAAGTCGAACAAATCTTCCGTTTCGGCACCTTCGGCGACCAGGTAAATGGCGTGCTTTTTGCCCAGTTTGTCCACAATAGCAGAAACGTCCAGTGTAAACTTGGTGACTTTCTGTGCGGCATTTGCCGGTACTTCAATGACACCAAGCTTTTTACCTTTCCAGGTGGCGTTGTCCCATGGTCCGTCCAACCATACGCTCACCTTAAAGGCTTTTTTGCTTTTTGGTGAAAGGAATAGGTTGAAAACGGTTTTGTTTCCGGGCTTGGTTCCTTCGAAAGCTTTCAGGCCTTTGGTGTCTTTAGCCAAACCACCAAAGCCAAAGTACTTGAAGCCGATGATGTTGCCGTTCTTCACTTCGGTAATAGGCATGTTGTTGTCCCAAATATCCCAAGAATCCTGCTGACTGTTGAGATTGCTCAGATAACAGGCATAACCGGCTGAATAGTATTGATATGGGTCAAGTCCATAGACGTTGAAACCTTCGGAGGTAACTTCGGCTCCGGTGTATTCTTTCCCCTGGCTGTCTTTGGCACCCCAAATATTGTTAGCAGCATACGGGTCGTAACCGCGAATTGTAATTTTACCGCCTTTGGCTACAGACATTTCGTCCAATTTGATGGATACCGGAGCAACCATGGATTGACGTGAAAAACCATAACCTCTGGGAGCTCTGTGGTAAAAGACATACCATTGGTTGTTGATTAGTTGAAGGCTACCGTGGGTATTATGTCCCGAATACGTAGTCTGTAAAGCAGATCCGTCTTGATTAGAGACTATTGCGCGTGAATCAACAAGGACACCACCTGCTTTCCATGGACCCAGGGGTGAATCTCCATAGGCATAACGCAAGGTAGAATTACTGCTTCCGACACCGTATTCCGGACCGGAAAAGCCGCTGTATACCATTACAAATTTATTTCCAACCTGACGTATGGATGATGCTTCAAAAAAGTTGTATGATCCAAGATCCTCGCCGGGATAGAGTGCGGGGTACGTGGTGCCTTGAGGGTCTCTTACTACACCATATCTGGAACTGGCAGGCAAGAAAAAACCAATTGACTGAGTGCCTGGCCTAAGTGAATACATCGTTTTTTGATCCAATTGACCGGCTGATGATCTCTGGAATCCCCAAAAACCATACGCTCTAAATCCGATGTTATAGTCTGAGTCTTTTTTGTCTGTAACATATTCGACAAAGATGGAAGGGTCAAAACCCAAAACACTACCTGGAACGGTTCTGGTACCGTCCTTTGTCAAGTTAATGGGGGTGAAAGGGCCATTTGGACGACTACCTTTGCACACCATGGCTTCTCTGTTTCGTCCACGGCTGTGAGGAAACAGATAGTATTCCTTGGTTCCGTCTTTTTTCCGTATTTCCACCAGGTCTGGGGCATACATAACATCCCATTGACCTTCTATCGGGTAGGTGAAGATTGGGCCTTCGTCGGTCCAGTTGTTTAGGTCTTCTATCGGTGCAGACCAAGCGCGGATATCGGGTCCGCAATAGCTGTTAAACCGTACGTCGTGTGATCCGATGATATAAACGCGGAATTTTCCGGGCTTGTCGGGGTCTTCAAACACACGTGGTTCGCCGTCTGGTATATGTTCCCACAAGGGCAAATAGGGATTGCCTGCTCCACGGTGGGTAAAATGGGTATACAAAGGTGCTTTCACAGGCGTTGCGGTTTGTCCTTTTAACTCTTTTACTGAAAACAAAAATAGTACCGCGATTACCAACAGTAGCGGCGGGCTTTTTAAAACATTCTTCACGTTCTTCATTTATTATATTGGTACTACATAAAAGTTCAAACATCATATTTTCTCCAAAAACAGGTCTATCAAACAAAGATAGAAAGAAGATGCAATAGTTTATTTGACCATTAAACAGATGCTTGGTTTAAACACCGCTTCAAACTTTTTGTCAAAAAAGTTTTTTGATGTTTTTTCTCAAAAAATTATGGTTCGTTTTTCTATTTTAAAAATAAGTGTTCACCGCAAATTCGAATTGATCAATAAATATCTTTTTGAAATTCGAAATGTTGTTTTGTTCATAAAACAACAGCATCGCTTTTTTATAATCTATAGAATCTACTGTTCTGAATGAAATAGGACAGTATTTTTGATTCATCAATATAGCATTACTTACTATCCTTGACGTCCTTTTATTTCCATCCATAAATGGTTGGATATATGAAATCAGAATTAGGGCTAACAGGGCTTTTTCGAAAACCTCTGTTTTACTGTTTATGGCATCACAGGTATCCTGCAAAGCTTCAGCTATCTGAAACTCATTATCCAACGGACGATAATTGGTTCCTGATATGCCGACTCGTTTCTTTCTTAGATTACGCTCTACAGCTAACTCTTTCATAAGAATACTGTGAATGTCCTCTATTCTTGATACGGACAAGGGTGTCACGTAATCCGGATTTTCCAGTAAAAAGTCAAGTGCTTCTTTATGATTTAAAAGCATGGTTGCTTCTTCGCGGGTCTTTCCTGAGGCCGTCTCTTTTTCTTTCAATAAGCGCTCTGTCTCCAACAGTGAATAGGTGTTGCCTTCTATTTGAGACGATTTCCAGCTTAAATCAATTGCCAAACGTTCAAACTCCTTATTATACTCAGGCACTGAAAGTTGTGAAATGTTTGTTTGAAATAGCTGCTGTAATCCTTTCAGTTTTTCCAATTCTCTTTGCGTAAAAACACTGTGTTTGCCAAATACATCTTTGATGATGGAGAAATTAAACCCTTCTTTTATTTTCCGCTCATCAATTTCCTGTTCATAATATTGATCAATGTCTATCGGTTGGAGGACTTCATAGGTTGGAGAGATAACATATTTTGTCCCTTTCCCTTTTCCTTTTGACGAAAGATAGTTTTCCGAAAGTAGTTTTGTGAGAAGCCGTTTTAGTGTGGCATAGCTTACTGAAAGGCCTGCATTATCATACACTTCTTTGGATGAACTGTCTCCGGCTTTTTTTATATACTCAATGATTATCTCTTCCCTGGCATCCATGGTTTAAACATTTTAGCTCACGAATATATACTTTTAAGCTCAATTTGCATAGTTTTTGAGCTAAATATTTTTATTAAATGAGCCATAAGCTGGTGTTGCTCTAAATCCGCCTTCGCAGGATAGCTTGAGATTTGCGTTTTTCATTCTTTTTTCGTAAAAAGATACCGAATGGGAGTTTGCGCTCCAGATATAGACTATAACTAATTTATAAACGTTCAGTATCATAAAAGTTAAAAGCGAATTTACAATCATTTAGCGAGTTATCCAAACAATTGATGGATTTTCCGCAGTCGATGAGCGAATCAGGCAACAGACCATCCTCCGCGGACAAGGCCGAAGTATCTTCGAGAACTATATTCTTAATCTACATTCCACTCAGCATCAGGAAACCCATCAAAAGCTTCACGATTCATATCTCGTAATTCATTTTCCGAGTAGCTACTTCCATCATCAAAATATCTAACAAAATCTTCACTTGTGACTTTTCCACTTTTATCAATTTCCGTCCATTTATCACCAATACAAGCTCCTGTTGTGTCTTTATGATTTTCGAAGTGTTCTACTATATCATAAATAAGAGGAATAATAATATTACCTTCAGTATTTATGAAACCAAATTTGTTTTCAAGTGAAATAACAGCTCGTCCGTTATAAAATTCATTTATTTTATCATATATTGGAGGTAAAATTTCAATTCCAATATAATTTATTAATCCATATTTATATATTCTATTTTCATTTTCAGTGTGTGCCTGAGTAATATATAAGCCATTTTCTAACCTTGCAATTTTGTTAAATTTACAATTAATTATTTCATTTCCATTTGCATTAATAATTCCAAATAAACCATTTTTCTCTACTATAGCTAATGAATTATAAAATTTGCCGAAATAATCGTATTGATATATGTCCTTTACTTTATTCCCATTTATGTCAATAAAAAAATATTTATAATTACGTTCCACAAGTGCATTTCCATTAATAAAATTATCAGCATAATCAAATGTACATGGTATAATGATTTTACCGCTTTCATCTAAATATCCAAATTGTAAAAGGGAAGAGCCACTCCCATTGTATCGTACAAGCCTGCGTGAATCAAAAATGTCAAATAATTCAGAAAATTGTTCTCCAAATAAATTAAAATAAGTATAATAGTAACTTTCAGTAGTATATCCAGATGGATAAATATTACTACATTGAATGATATTTTCTATTATTTCAAAATGCCTCTCAATAAAAAAATTAGATAAATATTGACTTGTTAAAAGTACGCCATCTAAGTTAACTAAATGATCAACGCCTTTTATGTTTACGATAAACACATCCTCTTTAATTTCCCTTATTTCCCTAAAACCTTTATCTGAATCAAATATTATATTAAGATTATGATCTAGTAAAATAGCTGAATATTCATTCTTTCTAGTTGCAATAATATAATTATTGCTTTGGTAGAGTTCTGTAAAAATGGAAGGTAATACTTCAATGCCAAATCTATTGATTAAAGTGAAAGGACCATACCATCCGTGTTCTTTTGAAACTCGAGCTAAGCCATTTTTAAATTTACTCGTGTATCGGTATATACACTCGCAAATAATATTTCCATTAATATCAACATAACCATAATTTACTTCATCTAATTCGAGTATTCCAATACCTTCATTAAAATCATATATTCTTGAATATTTTAATTCACATATTATTTTATTCTCTTTGTCAACCATCCCATAATAGCCATGATCATATTGAGTAATTTCTTTTACTAATTTATTTCCGTTATGAAATTCTTCTATAATTTGCCATGTTTTATTCTCATTCATGATTATTAATTTAATATATATTTTAATAAATTCAGATTTATCATCTGTTATGTCAATAATATTTTTCTTATCAACTGCCATGTTCTTTTAAAATGGTTTGTAACACTTCAGCACCCACACTTCACATCTATCCTTATTAAAAACCCCGCACCTTCCCCATCTAATTACTTTCTTATTGGATTGAATGCGAGCTATAATTTTCATGATACAGCAGCCAGTTTGTAAGTCGTTTACTTGTTAGACGGTTTTTTCCCTGAAAACAATCAGGTTTTCAAGGTGTTATTATAGCGAGCTAAAGTACACATTATTTTTTAAGGCAAATAATTCTGCATTAAATATTTAATTTATCTGACGGATTTTTATTTTGTCCAAATCCATTGTCGGTCAGATGAGTATAAATTTAAAAAGAGTATGGATGTAGCAAAGGTCTGTACTGTTTTTCAAGCAAATGAGTGGCAAATCTGTGACGCAAGGTATACACGATAACCCATTTTACCATGCTACCTAAAAATAATTCGCTTATCACTAAATAACTCAGAATTGGTTTCTATAATTATTTCTTAATGCGTTGATATGCCCTATCATTTTACCAATCATCTTAGAACGGTAATTTCTGTTGCTCCACATCTGGTTCGATTCGCGTTAAAGAGGGGTTGTGTCTGAAAAAGACGGTGCTGGTTGCGTCATTTCGATTCTTGGCAATAATTAATTCCAAACGTCCAATTGTAGATACACCTTTCTTGTCTACTTTTATTCCATAATAGGCTGGTCTGTGGATTAAAGCAACAACATCGGCATCTTGTTCAATAGCTCCTGACTCTCTAAGATTTGCAAGTCCGCAGCTTCCAGTGACTTGCTTCAATGTTGGACTTCGCTATCAGCATACGATCACCCAATTTGTTAACCTCCAATCATTTCATCCAATTCTGGAAGTCCTGTAGATTACCATATTAATTTATCCAACGGACTTGATCTTCCCGAAAAGCGGACGGTGTCCGGTGGTATGGTTGACGGCGACCTTGAGAACGGACGCAGTGAACGCGCCTGATGACTGCAAGGCTATTTTGTGAAGGCTCTGGAAGAGACAAACAAATAGCGCAGGAATCAAGCGAGCACAAGGACGGGCGAACTGAGCCGGAATGCCATGCCGCCGGACAACGGAAGCGTTGTTAGGGAAACGCATAATATGCTTAGGCATGGAAACGCATACATAAGCCCACAAACACAAAATGCTCCCTTTTCTTAAGGAAGCATTTTAGTTGATAGTTTTTGACAAGCCTGAAGCTAATTATTAAAAACCAGAGATCCGTTCTGTTCATCAACAACGATTGGTTTTGATTTGTCGATGCTTTGAGCAATTATTTTCTTGGAAAGCTCGTTCAGTAAATAGTGTTGAATGGCTCTTTTTACTGGTCTTGCCCCGAATTGTGGGTCATAACCGATCTTGGCTATCCATTTAACGGCATTTTCGGTAAGAGTCAACGTTATTTCACTTTCTTTCAGCTGTTTAATGATTCCGTCCAACTGCAAATGTACAATCTTTTGAATCTCCGATTTATTCAACGGTGTGAACATGATCAGCTCATCAATACGATTGAGAAACTCCGGTTTGATCGTTTGCTTAAGCAGTTCGAACACTTCGTCTTTTGTTGACTCGATTACTTCTTCCCGGTTGACCAATGTCATTTTTTCAAAACGTTCCCGTATCAAAGAAGAGCCAATATTGGAAGTCATAATGATAATGGTATTCTTAAAGTTCACGATACGACCTTTGTTGTCAGTCAGTCTTCCATCGTCCAAAACCTGAAGCAATATATTGAAAACATCCGGATGCGCTTTTTCAATTTCATCAAACAATACCACTGAATAAGGTTTACGACGGATGGCTTCTGTCAGTTGACCACCTTCTTCATATCCGACATATCCGGGAGGAGAACCAATCAGTCTGGAAACAGAGAATTTCTCCTGATACTCAGACATATCAATTCTAGTCATTTTGTTTTCATCATCAAACATATAGTCAGCCAACGCTTTGGCCAGCTCTGTCTTTCCGACACCGGTCGTTCCCAGGAAAATAAAGGAACCAATCGGTCGTTTTGGATCGTTAAGGCCGGCTCTGCTTCTGCGCACGGCATCAGAAATAGCAGAAATAGCCTCTTCTTGTCCGATAACTCTTTTATGCAGCTCCTCTTCCAGGTGAAGAAGTTTGTCTTTTTCGCTTTGCATCATTTTATTGACCGGAATGCCCGTCCAGCGTGCAACAATTTCGGCAATATCCTGGTCATCCACTTCTTCCTTGATCAAAGGATGGTCTCCCTGCATCGCATGAAGCTTTTCTTTTGTAGCGCTGATTTTGGATTCTGTTTCCTTGATTTTGCCATAGCGAATCTCTGCCACTTTACCGTAATTACCTTCTCTCTCCGCTTTTTCGGCTTCAAATTTATAATTCTCGATGTTAATCTTCCCTTGTTGAATTTG
>Ga0302286_10001897_pt1 | contig 14917 bp, 15 predicted proteins | sample III_Fen_E2_3_FD_198765 | JGI IMG/M metagenome (GOLD analysis project Ga0302286, IMG submission 198765) | Peat permafrost microbial communities from Stordalen Mire near Abisko, Sweden - III_Fen_E2_3 | ecosystem: Environmental > Terrestrial > Soil > Wetlands > Permafrost | place: Sweden: Abisko...
TGATGGAACATAACATGAAAAAGCTGGCTGAAAAAGGGTTTGACTACGATATCAATAAAATGGCAAACTACATTCATAATACCTTTTACGTCGCACACTAAAATTTAAATATGATGTTTTTGGTGTGTATCTTCACCAAAAACATCTGAAAGATACTGATGAATCAAAGATCCCATGAAGTTTTTGTTTGGCCACTGTGTACACGCATTATTCATTGGATCATCGCACTCTCTTTTTTTCTCTCGTTTGCCACGTCGTTTGATCATCAACTGTTCAGGTGGCATCTCTCGTTTGGTCTTATATTTGGCATTGTGTTACTTTTTAGGATTGTGTGGGGATTTGTTGGACCTAACTATGCCACCTTTAAAACATTTAAGCTAAGCTATCACGAGCTTCGCGATTATTTTACTCAAAAAATTCAAAACAGATGGCGCAAAATCCATGCAGGGCACAATGCGGCTTCCAGTTGGTTTGCATTGATTGTTTTAGGGCTTGGAAGTTGGATTGTTCTCAGTGGTCTGCTTCTTCAAGGCACACAAGAAGGCAGTGGCATTTTTAGAGCGCTGAATGAGCACTATTTTCATCTTTCATCGCTTCTTGTGAGCTTACATGTAACGCTTTCGTATCTGCTTTTCTTTTGGGCTATCATTCACATCATTGGTGTTTTAATCGAACAGTTTTACCATAAAACCCATATGGTTTTTGCAATGCTTTCGGGGTATAAAAAAGCAGAAGGTGTTGATGCAGATGTTTCGATGATACGGCATCTTTTTTCGTATGCAGTGATTGTTCTATCGATGGTAACGCTTTATAGTGTGCCACATTCTTATGAGACATTTTTGAGCAAAAGTAGGTTTGAGAAGCAAGACTTTCAAGCGCAAAACCCTCTTTTTTATGAGAAATGTAGCGCATGTCATAAACTCTACCCTCCTTTCATGTTACCGCAGGACTCGTGGGTGCGTCTTATGGATGGGCTTGAAAACCATTTTGGCGAACAGATTACCGATCAGAATATCTCACGCGGTGAGCAGATGAGCATTAAAGCGTATCTTTTACGTCACAGTGCGGAGAGCTCAACGCAGAAAATTGCCTTCAAAACACTGGACTCTTTGGGGACGATGCGCCCTATTTCCATGAGCAAAGTTCCTTATTGGCGAGAGGTTCATAAAGGAATTGAAAAACGTGTGTATCAATCGTTACATGTAAAAGATGCTTCCAACTGTTTTGCGTGCCATCCTGATTTTGAGTATGGCATTTTAGATGCAACACGGATTCATATTCCAAACTAAGCCTTGAAACTTTTCTGAAATGATATTTTGGCTATAATAATTCTTAAAAAAAGAAGGATACTATGATGCTTTTGGGCGTAAATATCGATCATATTGCAGTGCTAAGAGAAGCACGAAAGATCAATGATCCTGATCCTTTAGATGCCATCTCTCTTGTTAAACGCTCCGGCGCAGATCAAATCACCATTCATTTAAGAGAAGATCGTCGTCATATTAACGATGAAGATGCTAAAAAAATCATTGAAAATTCGCAACTTCCGATCAATTTGGAGTGTTCTATTACCCCTGAAATTATTGAAAAAGTCATAGAACTTCATCCACATCGCGCTACATTGGTGCCTGAAAAACGCGAAGAAGTGACCACTGAAGGTGGACTTGATGTTGTTAAAAACAAAGAAGTGATGAAAGAGATTGCCAAAAGGCTAAAAAAAGAGCAGATCGAGCTCTCGCTTTTTATTGACCCTACAACCATAATGATCGAAGCCGCAAAAGAGATTAACGCGGAGTGGATCGAGCTTCATACGGGAGCATATGCCAATATTTATGCGATGCTCTACTCCAATCTTGCGCGCTCACGCCACAGTATTAAAGCGTTAGAGCTGGACCGTGAATCTTTACATGTAAAGCTACTTGAAGCGATTCATGAGCTTGAGCAGGCATCCAAACTGGCTCAGAAATTAGGACTTAAAGTGGCAGCTGGTCATGGACTCAACTACCAAAATGTTAAACGCATTTTAGAGATTAAAGAGATTAGCGAGCTCAACATTGGTCAGAGTATTATTGCACGCTCTATCTTTGTGGGCTTGGATCAAGCCGTTAAAGAGATGTTAGGATTGGTACGATGAAAAAAATAGCCATTAGCATTGGAGATTTAAACGGCATTGGTTTAGAAATTGCCTTGCGTTCTCATAATGAAGTTAAAAAACATTGCTATCCTATCTACTGCATCAATGAAAATATGTTAGGTTGGGGCGCGGCACTTTTAGGACTGGATGTTCCAAGTGACTTCGAAATACGCGATTGTGGTAAAGTTTTTGAAATAGACGCTGGGATTTGCTCTTCCGAAGCGGGTGAGAGCTCTTATGACTCCTTTATAACCGCCGTAGCACTGGCAAAAAGCAACGAAGTCAGTGGCATCGTCACGCTTCCAATCAACAAAGAGTCATGGGCATTAGCAGGGCTTGAATACAAAGGACACACGGACGCACTCAGCGATCTTTTGGGTTGCGAAGCGATTATGATGCTCGGTTGTGAAGAGATGTTTACCATACTTTACACCCATCATATTCCATTGCGCGATGTTCCACACGAAATCAAAGCCAAAAAACTTAAATCTTTTTTACTCAAAGTGTATGAAGAACTTGGCGCTGAGCATATCGCTGTTTTAGGGCTCAATCCGCATGCGGGAGATCACGGTGTCATTGGGGATGAAGATGAAGAGATTGAAAAAGCGATTTTAAAAGCCAATCACTTTTTAGAGCGTGAAGTCTTTTTTGGACCGCTTGTGCCCGATATTGCTTTTTCAAAACATAATCGTGCCAATTTTACCTATTATGTCTGTATGTATCACGATCAAGGGCTGATTCCTCTTAAAACGCTCTATTTTGATGAAAGCATCAATGTAAGCCTCAATGCTGGTATTATCAGAACTTCCGTCGATCATGGAACGGCCTTTGATATCGCTTATAAAGAAGGTAATCCTTCATGCTTAAGTTATATCAACGCCATTAAAGAAGCGGTAAAACTCTCCACAGGGAAAGAGCCATTTTTAACATTTTAATTCAAGTAATACTAAGATTAGTAATGTAATAATAATACCAAATTAAATCGAGTAATATTCTAATATTGCCTGATTATTATTGGAGGTTATTGACATGCATATTCCTGATGGTTATCTCTCCCCTTTAACGTGTATCGCAACCTATGCTGCAGCATTGCCGTTATGGGTCATCGCATTTAAAAAACTGAAAGAGCAGCTTGATGAGACAACACTGCCACTGATTGCTTCTCTCAGTGCGCTTAGTTTTATCATTATGATGTTTAACATCCCAATTCCAGGTGGAACTAGCGGGCACGCCGTTGGTGCAGCACTGATTGCAATCCTTTTTGGTCCTTGGGTTGCAGCATTGTGTGTCAGTTTAGTTTTATTGATTCAAGCCCTTATCTTTGGGGATGGCGGAATGACAACATTTGCAGCCAATGCCTTAGCAATGGGTTTTATGGCTTCTTTTTGTGCTCATTATGTGTTTTCTAAAATGCAAACAAAAGCTTATGCACCTTTTATCAGCGGTTGGGTTGGTATTGTTACTTCATCCATAGTTGTTGCTATTTTATTGGGAATTCAACCCCTAATTGCGACTGCTGCAAATGGAGAACCTTTGTATTTTCCTTTTGGACTTGCGTTGTCTTTGCCTGCAGTTGTGGGCTCTCATATGCTTTTCTTTGGCATTGTAGAAGGCATTTTTACAGGACTTGCGTATCGCTATATTGTCAAAAATCGTATCTATAAAGGAGCAGAAGTATGAAAAAGATTTATTATCTTTTAGCGATTGTCTTGGTATTGGCTCCTTTAGGCCTAATAAGTGAGTATCCTGCGTGGGCTGAATGGGAAAATGAGTATTATCAAGAGGCCTTAGGTTTTATTCCTCAAGGGATTGAAAATGCTTTTCATGTTAAAGCGTTGTTACCTGATTATACGCTCAGTGGACTAAATGATGTGGTAGCCTATTATCTCTCAGGTTTGATAGGTATTGCGCTCATTTTTGGAATTTTCTACCTTCTTGGGAAAAAATTTGCGCGATAGAATTTTATTTGCTTTCTATGCGATGGGACTAGGGATTATTCTCTCTAGTCACTCGCTTTCTCTTTTAGGATTGTATGCTCTTATTATATTGATTCTAGCTCAAAAAGCATGCTTAAAACTTTTAAAGCGTGCGCTCAAATCGATTCTTCTCTTTAACCTTGTCATCAGCATAGCGTATATTATTATGGCAATAGCACATCAGCGTTCGTGGAGTAATTATATTGTGTTATTCAATATGCGTGTGTTTGATCTCACACTTTTAACGTTTCTATTTACCCATTATGCCAATGTTGCGCAAGCCCTCTCCTTTTCGAAAACACTGAGTTATTTATGGACGATTTCATTGTCGCAAATTTACAGTTATCAGAAAAGCTATGAGAATTTCATGTTAGCCCTTAAAAGCAGATTGATTAAGAAAATGAATGAACGCGCAAAAAAAGAGTTTATTACCTCTGTTTTTGGATATTTCTTTACCAAAGCATTGTATGATAGTGAGGAAAAAAGTTTGGCGCTTAAAGCAAGGGGATTTTTTGATAAAAGTTAACGATTTGGTCTATCAATATGAAACGAAATGCGTTTTAGATAAGCTCTCTTTTGAAATTCAAGCGGGTGAGAAAATCGTTTTATTGGGCAATAATGGTAGTGGTAAAAGTACCCTCCTTCGTATTCTTGCAGGTTTGTATTTTAGCGAAGGATATTTTTATAAAGATCAGCCTATCACGAAAAAAACCGTCAATAAAACCTTCCGTAAAGAGATTGGGATTTTGTTTCAAAATCCTGAAACTATGATGTTTAACCCTACTGTCTATGATGAAATTGCCTTTGGGCTGCGAGAATTTGATGTCGAAAATGTGGATGAGCGTGTACGTGAGATAGCTGAAAAATTCGCCCTCACACGTCATCTTCAAAGCTCACCTCTTAAGCTAAGTGGTGGCGAAAAACAAAAAGTCATGTTGTGTGCTATTTTAGCGCTTGAGCCACAGTTTTTACTCTTAGATGAACCCACAGCCAATATGGATCCAAAAACGACAGGATGGTTCGTAGACTTGCTTTCAGAGATGAATACAACCACACTGATTTCGACGCATAATATCTCTTTAGCGTATGAATTAGGAGATAGAGCTTTGGTGCTCAATGATAAACATCAACTGATTTACAATGGCGAGATTGAAGCACTAATGCGCAATAAAAAGATCTTGATCGAGGGAAATCTATTGCATCTTCATGCGCATAAGCACAAAGACTTTCAACATTCACATTACCATATGCATCATTTTTAGGCGTTGCTAAGCTTTACATGTAAAGCTTGAAGCGTTTGTAGTGTGGCATTCTCCTCGGCGTTATCTAGGGTTAAATCTAAATGACGCGGTTTTTTATACACCAAATCATAATATTCGATTAAAAGTATCTTTGCAACTTCAGCAAGATTGGCTTCTTCATACGCACGGATCGCTTCTTCTTTGACACTCTTTTTAATGTAAGGTGCAATCATCTGCATCGCTTGGTTAAAAAAAGCAGAGGTAATAATCTCATAATCTTTCAATATTCTTTGTACACGCTGCACCAGTGGTGCGGTAACCTCGATACGATAACCTTGTAACATTCGCTCATGTAAAAGAGATGGAATGGTGCATTTACCCATTCGCTTACTTTCTGCTTCAATGAATATATAGGCATTAGGATCAATTGTATGTAAAATTTCGCATAAACTATTTTCAAAGGCTTTTTGACTTGGTTGAGCCCCTTTGATACTTCCAAAGCTTGAGCCTAAATGATTGGCAAGTGCTTCAAGATCAATGGAGGGAGTAAGGGATTGTAGGAGTTCACTTTTGCCACAGCCTGTGTTACCACCAAGAAGTATAAAATGATGATGGGGTAAGTTTTCAAGATAGGCGAGCACATGCATACGATAACTTTTATAGCCACCATGAAGCCTATAGACTTGATACCCAATGTGCGAGAGAATAATGGCAATAGAGCTTGATCTTAGCCCTCCTCTTGCACAGTAAATGCCTATTTTAGAGCCTATTTTATAGGATTTTGCGATTTCTTCAAGATGTTGTGCTACGTTTAGACAGATGTACCGAGCGCCAAGTATTTTGGCATCATTCCGTGAGACTTGCTTGTAGAGCGTGCCTATTTCTTGATGTTCTGCATCATTTAGAGCATAAAAATTTTGAGCATGATCAATGTGAGATTCACAAAACTCTTTGGGGCTTCGAGCATCAATGAGAAGATCAAACGTTGATTTTTGGGTAATAAAGGCGTCAATTTCGAGTTCAATTAGCATGCCAGATACTTAGGTACGAGTCCTTTAATGTGCAAGTAGATTTTTTCAAAATCGGTTCCATAGACTCTAGTATCAGCAATCGTGGTAATAAAATTGGTATCACCCATCCAACGTGGAATAACATGGTAGTGGATATGCTCTGCAATGCCAGCTCCTCCACTCTTTCCAAGGTTCATGCCTAGATTGACACCTTGCGCACCAATGCCCTCTTTAAGTAGCTTAACACAGCGTTGAACGATGAACGAGATGTGGAGCCACACTTCTGGATCCAATGCTTCAATCGCATCGGTATGATGGTGAGGAATAACCATAAAATGCCCTGGTGAGTAAGGGTAACGGTTCATAACAATAAAGCAGAGTTTATCACGGTAGAAGACATGATGCTGTTCATCTAATTCTGGATGTTCACTAATATTGCAAAAAACACACCCTTCTGGCTTTGCACTAAAATAAGCATCACGCCAAGGAGCGTACATATAATCCATTAATCGACCTTTTTAATTGCTTCAAGTGCGGTTTGAATATCAGGTTCACGCATAAAATACTCGCCAATTAAAAAGGCATCTGCACCGATTTTGCTTAAATGCTTAATTGTCTCTTTATCATTGAGACCACTCTCAGCCACAATGATTTTTCCTTGCGGAATAAGAGGCATGAGTTTTTCGGTTAAACTCATATCCATCTCAAAGGTTTCAAGATTACGGTGGTTGATACCAATGATATTTGCTCCTGCAAAAATAGCTTTTACAAGATCGTCTTTATCATGAATTTCGACTAAAACTTCAAGTCCTAGTCGTAATGCATACTCTAAAAGGTGTTTAAGTTCTGCTTTTGAAAGTGCTTTTGCGATCAATAAAATGAAATCAGCCCCGTAAACAAGGGCTTCTAGGATTTGGTATTCATCCACAATGAAGTCTTTACGTAAAAGCGGTGTGGGAACATAACGGCGGATTTGGGTTAAATACTCTAAATTTCCTTGGAAATAGTGAGGTTCTGTTAAAACGGAAATGGCATCCGCTCCACCTAATGTATAAGCCTGTGCAATCGTAAGAGGATCAAAATCTTCTTTAATCACCCCTTTACTCGGGCTTGCTTTTTTCACTTCTGCAATAATGCGGTATGGATTTTCAGGCGTAGCCTTTAAAAAAGGTTTCACATCGCGTGGCATAAAAGGGTTAAATGCCAGACTTCTGCCCAACCAGTCAATGGTATACTCTTTTTTCTTTTTTTCTAAATCTTCACGTGTGCGTTTAATAATTTCATCTAAAATCATGGTTGCTTCTCTTGCGTTGTGTTCATGTCTTTGGTTGTGTTCATGTCTTTGGTTGTGTTCATGTCTTTGGTTGTGTTCATGTCTTTGGTTGTGTTCATGTCTTGCTGCATACATTTTTTAATGGCATTGATATGACTCATAACTTCTTCTTCGGTGATGTTGTCTCCAAAGTTTTTCATGATTTCATCCGCCTCATTACACTGTCCCAATTTATAATATCCCCATGCCAATGAATCCAAGTAATAAGGCGAATTTGGCTCTAATTTTAAGGCAGCTTGCACTAAAGTAATCCCTTTTTGGATGTTGATATCATGGTCAATCAGTAAATATCCATAGTAATTAAGATAGACAGAATCTTTGAGTACGCTTGTCACTTCCTCAAATTTTTCAGAAATGGACTGTAAAATTTCAGGTGTGAGATTGTGTTTGTTTATTTCAAACTCATAAATAGCCATTTTGCCTAAATAGTCAAGGTCTTTGCTGTCATCGTATAATTTTTCTGCAAGCGCATAGGCTTCTGTAAATTTTTTTTGTGATACATAGATTTGAAGCAAAATGTCTTGGTTAAACCCTGTTTTTTCCAAAAATTTCGTAGCACCTTTGACATCTTTGGTATACATCATTAGCTCTACAATCTTTTTTGCAATCTCATCATTTTGTTGTTCTTTATACAGTTTTTTATACGTTGCAATCAAACCTTGGACATTGCGGTCTCGTCCATAAATTTCAACGAGTTTCAAACAAGCATGTTCTCCACACCCTTCCATACTCGCATAGGTTTCAAGGTAAGCAATGGCATCATCTTTGCGGTCTAAAAAGCGGTACAAAAGTTCAACAATATTGAGTAAAAGATCTTCATTTTGCTCTTGTTTGTAGGCACTCTCAAAATATTTAAGGGCCAAGTCGTACTGTTTCATTTGCAAATAAAGATTGCCTGCAATGCTTAGATGCTGCACACTTTTATCAGATTCAATGAGGTTGAGTATCTCTTTTTCAGCCTCTTCATAGCGCTTCTCTTTGACCAGTTGTCCAACAAGCAACCGGTTGAAGTTTTTCTCTTCAGGATATTTACGAATACCTTGCATAATAAGCTCACTCGCGTCAGGATCACCCAAAATAAACGCAAGTCCTGCATCTTCGGTGAGATAAACTTTCTTTTGGCTCTGTTCAAAAAGGGTATGGTATATTTTTCGAGCATTGCGATAATCACCATTTTGTTGATAATTCAACGCTTGCAAAATAAGATTGTCTTCTTCTTCAAAAACTTTTTTGGTGCTCTCATGCGTAATGACAACCTCTTTGGTGGCACAACCAGACAATAAGAAAAGAACGATTATAAGCGAATAATACCGGGACATTCTGTGACTACCTCGTCAATGTTTTCTTTAAAATATTCCCAAAATGGGAATGTACGGCACTGTTGTGGACGTACGTCGTAGATCCGACACATCTTTTTTTCCATATCGAAAAAGATGCAACCATAGCCGCCTTCGTATGCGATTTCTTTAATCGTGAAACGATAGCGAATTTTTAGTAAATACTTATTGATAAATTCCTCTTTTGATAAAGAAAGTTTCAAAGAAATAGCACTTATCTCCTCTTGAGTGACCCAAATGTATCCGCTCTCTCCAATACAGCATTTTCCAGAGCAACTTTGACATGCTTTTGGATCAAATGCATACGGGTATCCTTCGCATTTCATTACGCTGTCCATTCAAGACTCTTTGTCGAAGATCGCTCAAAAATAGCATGTACACGCGGACTAATCTGTTCACCTTTATAGATAAAAAGTGGTGGGTGAATTTTACAGAGTGTTTTTGAGTTTTTACGCGCACGAATCATCACCAACGATGCCTCTTTCTCTTCTTTGGGGTAGACAAAACAGAGGTCTTCCACATTGAGCCCATTACCAAGCAATGCTGTCATGAGATGATCTAATTGTTTGGCATCATAGCAGAAACAAAAATATCCACGATTGGAAAGTGTTTTACTCACTTTTTTGGCAAAGAGTTCAAATGGAAGTGCGCTACTGTGGCGACTTAAGAAAAGAGCCTCGTCTTCATTTTTAACACCACCTTTGTGGTAAAAAGGAGGATTCGAGACGATCATATCCCATTTATGCTCAAAGCTTGCCTCTAAAAAATCTTTACATGTAAAGATTTCAATCTCTAATTTATTGGCGATCGCATTGGCTTTGGCAATTTCACAATTGTGAAATTGAATGTCTAAAAGGCTTACATGTAAAGCGGGAAAATCGCGTTTGAGCAAAAGTCCCAAGATGCCACAACCGCACCCAACATCCAATACATTCCCTTTAGGTTTAAAAGAGCTGATAAAATCATAGAGTAAAAGTGTATCACAGTTGTAACGATACCCTCGTTTAGGTTGAAAAAGGTTCATCGCTAATGGTACACCCTGATTTGGAAGCCTCGTGCTTTATCTTGCTCTACATTGGAAAGTGCATAGCTGATTTTAGCGCCCTCTCCCACGTAAGATTCGACCAGTTCACCACCAGCTTTTGCGCGTGCTTTTCCAAGCCCAATATTAGCAAGCCCTGTGATACGATCTATCTCAGCATCTTCAACACCCGTTTTTTTGCTTTTGATCATGTTAAGGGAAGAAAATCCACCATTGTCAACAACCGATGCAACTTCAAAGAAGTAACTACTGTCATATTTCGCAAGAAACGCTTGTACCTCTTTTTTGCATTTTTCAGATATCGCATCAATCCCCGTTCCCATATCGGTACAGGTAACTTTGTCAATCATACTCAGTTTTTTACCTTTGGGCGTTGCCGTTTTTGCAACGGCAGGTTGTGGCGACGTTGATTCTAAAAGCTTAATTTTTTCATTGAGCGTTTTAATCGTTTGTTCATTGGATGCAATACGTTTATTGAATGTATCTTGGCTTAGCGTGAGCGCATTCTCTTTCGTTTTGATATCTTTCTCAAGTGCTGCAATCTTAAGTGTTTCATCTTTCTGACTTGATCCAAGTTGCGCCTCTTTGGCTTTAAGCTCCGCTTGCAATGCTTTGGTTGCCTCTAGATGTTGAAGCTCTTTTTGTTTGAACTCCTCTTTGAGTTTTGTTAAGGTCTCTTCTAATGAAGCTTTGAGTGCTTCAGTTTTTTTATAGTTTTCTTTATTGGCAACGATGGTTGCTTCTCTGGCTTTGAGATCTTTTTCTAAAGCAACACTTTTGAGGGTTTCTTCTTTAGAAGAAGCGGACAGTTGATTCTCTTTGGTTTTAAGTTCACCTTGAAGGGCTTTAATCGCTGCTAGGTTTTGAAGCTCTTTTTGTTTGAACTCCTCTTTAAGTTTTGCGAGGCTGTCTTCTAATGAAGCTTTGAGTGCTTCGGTCTTCTTATAACTTTCTTTATTGGCAAGGATGGTTGCCTCTCTCGCTTTGAGATCTTTGTCTAAAGCAGCACTTTTGAGGGTTTCTTCTTTTGACGAAGATGCTAATTGGCTCTCTTTTGTCTTAATGTCACTTTGGAGTGCTTTGATTTCTACTACATGTTGGAGCTCTTTTTGTTTATATTCTTCTTTGAGTTTTGCTAAAGCATCTTCCACTGAAGCTTTGAGTGCTTCCGTTTTTTTATAACTTTCTTTATTGGCACCAATGGTTGCTTCTTTGGCTTTAATATCTTTGTCTTTCTCTTTGAGGATATCGGTATACTCAATCTCTTTGCGGCGCAGTTCATCTTTGAGCCCAACCATTTTAGCATCTTCACTAACACGGTTTTTTTCAAATGTAGCCACTTTGGCTTTGAGCTCTTCAACGTTTTTATTCGTTGCCTTACTTGTATTCTCTTCTGCATCTTTAAGTCTTACTTGCATTGTTTGAAGCGTACCTTCATGGCGTGCATTTTCCATTTTAACTTTTTGAAGCTCAACAGCTTTAGCTTTAATCTCTTTTTCTAATGCTGCAAATTTAAGCCCTTCCTCTTTTTTACTATTTGCAATCGTCGACTCTTTTTCTTTAATGTCCGCTTGAAGTAACTGAATTTTAGCACTATACGCACTCTCTTTTGCCTTCAGATCATCAACAATAGCTTGAAGCTCTTTCTGCTTTAATTCATCATTCTCTTTTGTTTTTTGTGTTTCTGCACTCAACGTAACAATTTGTGTTTTTAAACTTTGAAGCTCTTTCTCTTTTTCACTATTGTTTGTTTTAAGTTCATTATTTGAAGCTGTTAGGTCATTGACATGCAATTGTATACGTTCATTGTTCCCATTGAGGGTTGCTTTATACTCATCCATCTGTTTTTCAAGTTTCGCGACGAGCTCTTTTTGAGAAGCATCAAAGTTGGCTATTTTTTCATTAAATATTTTGTAGTTTTTATTGTGGCTTTTATTGTTTTCATCGATACGTTTTTTAACTTCAATCTCAAAATTGGCCTTTTCACTGTTTAGCGAAGCTATGGTGGTATTTAATTCTTTGATTGTATTTTCTCTTTTTGCAATCTCTTCTTTAAGCTTTAAAAAAGATGCATTAAGATTTTTCTCGTTGATTTGGGCATTCTCTTCAAGTGTTTTATTGGTAGCGGTAAGCTCCATATTAAGCTTTTTTTCATCTTCGAGGTAGGTTCTAAATTTATTAAAATCTTTTTCATTTTCAAGCATGAGAGAATCAATATGTTTTTTAGCACCCACAAGTTCAGCATTGGCAGCTTTGATATTTTCTTCTTGTACGGCTATTTTCTTAGCATGATCAATATCTTGCGCTGCCATATCTTGGCGGTTCTGTGCAATCAATTTTTCGGTGTCACCTTTAAGTTGCTCAATTGTTTTTGTGTATTGAGTGATCTCATCTTTATGTTTTTGATCATTCGTGATCAACGCTTGCGTCTGCCGACTCATAATTTCATTTTTTTCTTTAGAGGCTTGTGTAATTTCCTCTTTAAGCTTTGCAATCTCTTCTTGCTTGCGTATAAACGCATTTTTAGCTGTTTCATTATTGGTACTAATCTGTTCATTTAAAAGCGAAATTTGATCGTTTAAGAGCTTGATTTTGTCTTTATAATCAACCAGTTTAGCGCGCTCTTCTTCGCGTGCTTTGGTAATGTCTACTTGTTTTTTCTCTTCTTCTTCAGCCGCTTTTGCCTTGAGATCTTCAATTTGAGTGCTTAAAGTATTGGCATCAATATTGGTCTTTTGAGAGATCAAGACATTCTCTTTTTGAAGTTCATTGATTTTCATCGTTAAATCGTTAATATTGCGATAATGTTGTTGTTCTGCTTCGTTCAGACGTTCGGTATTTTTATCGGTCAACTGGTCGCGTTGTTCTTCAAGTTCGCTTTGTTGATCTTCCAATTTTTTGGAAAGCTCATTTTTTTCATTTGACATTAAAAGATTATCGTGTTGGACAAAAAGAAGCGTTTTTTGCAATTTATTGATCGTACGCTTGAGATCTTGCTTGGTGAGATCAGACTCTGCAATAAGCTTCCCTTGATCATCATAATAAGTGTCTTCAAATAAATTGCCATCTTTGCTCTGCTCCATCGTCGCCTCTTTGTCAATATACTGCTTTTGTATATTACTGGGCAGATCACTAAACTTGACATCATTTTTGCTAATATATTTTTCGGTGAGTTCATCAAAAGAAATGCCCCCAAAATTACCGTATTTATAAGAGAAAAAACTCCCCGCAAGGAGGAGGAGACCAAGTAGAACATTTAAGATGAGAGCCATTTTTGCCATTAATACAACGCCTTCGTTATTTTGATTCTAGGATATGGGACACAATTGAGTAGGCATGATTGAGTGCAATAGCAATACTACCGCCACTTTTAACCGCAATATCGCCTGCTAAGTAAAGCCCTTTGCTTTTGGTCTCAAAGTTCTCATCAAATTCAGGTTTATTATCAGCATCAAAGGTAATGCCACATTTTTTAAGAAAATCAACCGGTGTTGTACCGCCAATAGCGAAGATAACACGCTCATAAATCGTATAGTACCCATCGCTAAAATTGACCTTCACTAGGCCATTTTCATTTTCAATAGAGAGAATATCCATGCCAAGGCGTAGGCGAAGCTTCTCTTGTCCATTGTACTCTTGAATCAGATCAAGATTGATCTCGTTCAGGCGATTAAAGGTATCACGACGGTAATTCAGGGTTACTTTATTCGTTTTGGAGAGCTCAATGGCATATTCCACTGCTGAATTGCCACCACCAACAATGAGTAATTTTTCATTTTGAGAACATTTATCGAGGTTAAAGTTAATGCGCTCTTTGAGTGAAAGCGGCAGTGCGTAATCAGGTTTGTTAGGTTTCCCCATGGTGCCAATAGCGATAATAACGTGTTTAGCACGGTACCCTGCTTTGGTTGTCACAATACGAAACTCACCATTTTCGTTGACGATGCTTTCCACTTCACTGTTAAAAGCGGAGTCAATCTCCCCTGTATCTAAAAGCGAGTCAAAGTAGTTCAGCGTACTCTCTTTGGTGCCATCACGAAAGTCGATTGAGCCATGAAGCTCGATCTCTTGACCTTTATAGTTTTTATCGACTCTTTTGTTGTCTTTGTAAAATTTACGAATGGTTTGTGAATGGTTATCACCCTTTTCAATCATCATAATATGTTTAAGTCCAAGCACTTTTGCTTCAACCGCCGCACCAATACCACCAGGCCCGCCACCAATAATGACTAAATCGTAAATTTGTTGCATTCTTGTGTCCTTGTATGATTATCTACTTATGGTAACTATTATATCCAGAACTTACTTATGACATATTAAATACAAACGTGGTAAAATCGCCTTTAAATTCTATTTCAAGGGAAGAAACGTGCAACTTTTTTTAGAACATGCCAAATCTGCTAGTCGTATCATCGCGACCCTTGATTCCAAAACAAAAATAGATGTTTTGGCACATATGGCAGACGCTTTGGAAACACACTCTGAGAGTATCCTTTTAGAGAACCAAAAAGATTTAGATGAAGCCAAGAAAAACAACCTAAGCTCCGCTTTAGTAGACAGACTTTTACTGAACCCAAAACGCATTGCGGAGATGGCACAAGCTATCCGTGAAATTGCCGCACTTAAAGAACCTGTTGGGCGTATTTTAGAGGGTTGGGTTGTACCAAGTGGACTTAAAATTGAAAAAGTGAGCATTCCTATTGGCGTTATCGCCATCATTTATGAGAGTCGTCCTAATGTCACGAGCGACACTGCAGCACTTTGTTTTAAAAGTGGCAATGCGTGTGTTCTCAAAGGTGGTAAAGAGGCATTTTACAGCAATGCGGTCATCGCATCTATTTTGC
>Ga0302286_10001899_pt1 | contig 14904 bp, 11 predicted proteins | sample III_Fen_E2_3_FD_198765 | JGI IMG/M metagenome (GOLD analysis project Ga0302286, IMG submission 198765) | Peat permafrost microbial communities from Stordalen Mire near Abisko, Sweden - III_Fen_E2_3 | ecosystem: Environmental > Terrestrial > Soil > Wetlands > Permafrost | place: Sweden: Abisko...
TATGAGTTTGTATATTTTCATTTTTCTCTTTGTTTAAGATTTATAAAATTACCATCCTGGATTATTACTGCCAATAAGTGCATTATTTAACCTTTCACTCTCAGGAATGGACATGAGATAATATTTCGAATCAAAATAACGGGTAAGCCCACCATCACAGTCGACTTTTTCGTAGCTGAACGTATTATCTGAATTTTTGGTAATCTTCACACCATGAGCAGTTTTGCCATTAATGGCACTCTCGGCAAGTCTCCAACGACGTAAATCCCAGTAACGAAATCCTTCAAAAGCTAACTCAACCATTCTTTCATGGCGAACAAAAGACATAAAACTGTCTTTATCGGTAGCCTGCGCTTCAGTTATTCCAGGTAATCCTACCCGATTACGCACTTCATTTAATGCAGCCAGAGCTTCAGCTTTGTTTAAAGAAAAATCCTTTTCGGCCAGAGTTTCAGCCAGATTTAGCAATACTTCAGAATAACGGACAATCACATCAAATTGAGTACTTTGATTTTTCAAATAATCGTTGCCTTCCTGCAAATATTTGCGGATATAATACCCTGTAACAGTACTCGTCGTTGCTCCTGCTGGTTTCCATTCAAGAAAACCATCGGATCCTCCAACGTATGATTCAATAGTCCGGCCTTCCCATTTTGCGCCATTGTATAAGATTGAGGCGTAAAAACGAGGTTCTCGACCTGAATATGGGTTAGTTCCGTAAGTAGCCCAGCTAAACGATTTTCCATCAGCCATTTCATAACTGTCGACTAGTTCACTCGTTGGTACAGCTGCCGAATAAACATCGACATCTCCACTGGGTCGATAATAGCGATCGAAATTATGAACAATAGGATCAACAAAATTAACTGCAAATAATACTTCACTATTTGACTCTAAGGGAGTCGTAAATACATCAGCATAAGAACTTGTAATCAATTTTGCACCAGCTGTTTTGGTTTTTTTTGCAGCTTCAATAGCTACATCCCATTTTTTAGCATATAAAGCACAACGGCTTAATAATCCATAAGCGGCGGCTTTCGTTGCCCGACCAGTCCATTTACTATCCCATTTTATCGGCAAATCCGGAGCTGCAAGCTGTAAATCGTTAATTATGAAATCCCAGGTTTCAGCCTCAGTTGCCCTTGCTTTATCTTTTTCTTTCCGACCATCCAAACCATCGGTCTCGTCACGGATTACAACACCACCATATACCCGAGCCATCTGGAAATAAGCAAAAGCTCTTATAAACCTAGCTTCAGCGATTCTAACTTTTATAAAATCATTGCCTAAATGAGCCCCCTTTGTTGGCGCATCTAAAAGAAATTCATTTTGTCGCTTAATTCGATCGTAATTACCCCATTTATCTAAAGAACCCGCATTTGTTGATGTAAAATAGTCAACTTGTAACAGAGCTTTATTGTATTCATGATTATATTGGTCCCATGAGGTTGACTTTAAGATATCAGAATAACAGTCAGTCAAATTATTTGAGTACAATTCAGATGCATCTCGCATATGGGCATATAAACCGGAGGCATAAGCGTCAACAGTTTCTTCGCTTTCCCATACCGCAGCACCCGAAACCCGATCAGTAGCATCGAGATCAAGATCAGTACACGATGTCATAACTAACATCGCAACCGCACCCATCAGTGAATATAAATTTTTCATTTTCTAAGTTCTGTTAAAAGGTTACATTTAAGCCAACACTGTATGTTTTTTGCTGCGGATAATATCCGTTATTCACACTTGGCATCTCAGGATCAACATACTTAAAATTGCTAAAAGTTAATAGATTGGTTCCAGCCACATATACATTCAAACGGCTCAGGCCAATATTCAACCTATTAAGTAATGCATTGGGCAAATTATAGCCTAATTGAAGATTTTTTAAACGCAGATAAGATCCATCGATAACCCACCAGGAAGACGGCCATGCATTATTCCCATTAGCAATTGTACTCAAACGCGGATACTTTGCATTTGTATTTTCTGTCGTCCAGGTATTTTCAACAAGGTAATATGGAGCATTGCCATTATTATAAAATGGACGGGTAAATGCTGTATTATCATAAATGCCACTATTGTATGCCGCACTTAACTGATAATCACACAAAGCCACTCCTTGCCACAATGCGGTTAGATAGAAATTTTTATAGGAAGTGTTCATTGATAGGGAAAAATTAAGTTGTGGCATGGTTCCACGTCCAATCTTCACAAAATCGTTCTGATCGATCCGACCGTCTCCATTGAAATCTTTATAAATGAGATCCCCCAAATTTTTTGTCCCGGATGGAGCTGCAGGCGAATTGTCTAATTGTGCCTGAGTTTGATACAGGCCAATTGCATCATATCCGTAAATAATACCGATAGAACGACCTATTTCATTACGATTCCATGGGACACCTTCACCGATTTGACGTGATAATACCTTATTTTTTGCCCAGGCCAGACTACCTACCAAAGAATAGTTCCAATCCTCATTTATCTTATTATTATGCTTCAGAAGTAGTTCAAATCCGCGATTGTCAACCTTTCCTGAATTGGCTACTGATGAGTAGTTTCCACCTAGGGATAGGGGCATATTTCCGCCCTGAGCTTCAAGAATATCACTTGTCACTTTATAAAAATAGTCGAATTCCATCCCCAGAAGGCCATGCCACATGTTCAAATCAAGTCCAATATTATAGTTCTGAATCCGTGACCATGTAAGATCGGAGATTATGCTATTGAGTGTATAAACCGATTTTGAAGCATTTCCTCCGAACACATAGGAAGGAGATGACGTTATTCCATATGAAGATGCCCATAAATACGGATCTACATCGTTACTTCCTGATTCTCCATAAGAAGCTTTGATTTTTAAATAGCTTATACTTCCAGCACTAAGTCTTTGGAAAAACTTTTCCTCTGAAACAAGCCAGCCCAGTGCAATAGAAGGGAAAAACCCCCAGCGATTTTCTGGCGCAAAAATATAAGTTCCATCATAGCGAAACGTAAATTCGGCCAGATACCGATTGTCGAATCCGTAACTCAAACGTCCGGCATACCCACGAGAGGATGTATGACCCATAGTTCCGGTAACGGGATCAACCCCGGATGGATAAGTTGTTCCCCAGGTAATATCTATCGGATCGGAGAACATGTATCCAGATTTACGTCCGGTCATTGTACTGCTATTTGATTTATTTTCTTCTAAAAGCAAAATTGCATTAAGGTTATGCTTGCCGAATAATCGACTATACTCTATTGAAGGACGCAGTATGTAGGAATAACCAAGCGACATAGACTTATCATAGGTTCCACCTTCGATTGTACCAGAAGCGCGTCCCATTGATATGGATTTTGTTGCTTTATTGTACGTCATCACTTTATAAGAATTCAGAAAATTACGGTTTGCAGTATTACCGTAGTCATAGCTATAGAATATCCCAAATTTCAACCCTTTAAGTGGTTTTATTCGAGAAAAATCATATTCAAGTTTTGCACTTCCTTCAAATTGCCAACGTTGCATTTTCTGAAACCCTCCGTTTTCCAGACATGCCAAAGGACTTTCAATGATAGCCCCATTTTCTGACCAACCAGTATATTCACCCTGGTATTTAGGTTTAATAATCGGAATAGCATTAATCGCCTGCTCAATCGGATTCATATAGGCTTGTGGCGACATGCTTATTCCAGGCCAATTTCTATCTTCATAAAATCCTCCGAGATTCAACGACAGGTTAAAATTGTCAGCAATTGTGGCATCAATATTCGAGCGGATATTATATCTTTTATAACTAATATTTTTAACTATACCATCTTGATCTAAAATGCCTGCACTCACATAGTATTTTGTTTTTTCCGTTCCTCCAGTTGCTGATATGTTATGCTGCTGGGTGAATCCATAGTCTTTAAAGAGCAAATCTGTCCAGTTTGTATTGCCATAAATTCCATTAGGGTCTCCCTTAATAACTTTCGTCTGTATATCTGCATCAAATGCATATCCTAGGCCATCCATTTTAGAGGCTTTATTATACCAATACAAGTAATCGGGACCATTAAGAAACTTTGGGAAAGCTGTATTTAAAGAGACAGTACCTGAGACATCATATGAAATTTTAGCCTTGCCTTCTCCTCCTTTTTTTGTAGTAATAAGAATTACTCCATTTCCACCCCTCACACCATAAATGGCTGATGTGGAGGCATCTTTCAAAATCGATACATTTTCGATATCTGAGGGATTTACGGTGTTAAGCATTCGTTCAACACCATCGACTAATATTAATGGACTGGAGTTAGTAAAAGTGCTTATTCCCCTGACGCAAATAGAAGTCTGGTCATCACCAGGCATACCCGATCGCTGTATACTCGTTACTCCAGGCAGTTTTCCCGTTAACATGTTAGAAACATTAGGCATAGGAGCTGTCATCAACTCTTTTGAACTGATCTGAGAAACAGAACCTACTACATATTTCTTTTTCTGTGTTCCATAACCAATTGCAACTACTTCATCAATATTGACAGTTTCATCAGACAGCATAACATTGATATTAGTTCTTCCGGAAACTGCAACTTCCTGAGTTTTCATTCCTACAAAAGAGAGCAGAAGAATAGCATCACCTGAAACATTTGAAAGACTATACTTTCCATCATTATCAGTAATGGTTCCATTGGTAGTTCCTTTCACTAGTATAGTTGCTCCGGGAAGCAAGCCTCCCGAAGAGTCAGTAACTTTTCCGGTAATCTTTAGTTTTGATTGCGGAGTAACCGATGATGAAGACTCTGCTGTTAATGCTATTTGCCGATTGTTTATTTTGTAGATGACATTTGTCCCTTCAAACAATCGATCCAATATTTCAGTTATAGACTGTTTATCCGATTCTATACTTACTTTTTTTTCAACATCAACGACCGTTGCATCATAAATAAAATAAAATTGGGATTGATCTTCAATCCGCTGTAGTACCGTTTTGGCAGAAACATCTTTTAAATTCAGACTCAAACGAGTAGACTGAGAATAAGAATTTACTGCAAATACTTGAGCAATGCTCATTAAAATTATGAAGATTGTTGCTTTCATAACACGAAATAATTTCGATTTCCATATCAATTTGGATATGGAGTTCAATCGACAATAGTTATTTTTCATAAATTTGTCATGATTTGGATTTTTAAAGTTCAAGTTTTTGTGCCTGTTATTTTCAAGGATTGCTGGCACATGCGCATGAAAAGGGGATGTTAGCGCATCTCCTTTTTTGTTTGTGGTTTAGTATTTTGTCATAGGCATAAACTTAAGTTTTAAGGTTAGAGACAATTAGTATAATTTTACCCTGACCCCCGTTTTTCCTGAAACCATGGTATAATTAAGATGACAGGAAAATTGGATGTAATCAAGGATCTCTTTTAAATTTTCATTCTTAAAATTTGCATTGAACACTGACCGGTAAACCGATCGGTTACCGACTTCTATTTCGACATCGAATTTCCGCTTAAGATTTTTTATTACTTCCGACATCGGCGTATCAACAAAAACTAGCTCCCCAGCTCTCCAGCCTGAATGATTTTGATTTCCAACAGTTTCCATTCTAACATCCCCGGACTGTAACCGATAACTAGCCATCTGACCAGGAACCATATGGTAACTAAACGATTTATCTTTGGTGTTAAGAAGTTCAACTTTCCCCGATTCCAGAATAATCCTAAACTCATCATCATCAGGATAAGCTTTAACATCAAACCGGGTTCCAAGCACTTTTACCTGCAAATCGCCACTGGTAACAATCAAGGGAAGTTGCTTATTCTTACGAACCTCTAAAAATGCCTGTCCACTCAAGGATAAGTTCCGGTTATCTTTCGAAAAATTATTATCGTAAGTTAAGGTTGTTCCCGAATTAATCCACACTACAGAACTATCAGGCAATATCACCTTCGAAACCTGTCCTTTACCAGTAATTACGGAGGTATATTTTAGTTCTGAAGCTATGCTCCGGACGTCGCTTCTCCCCCAATAGAACATTACCGTCGAGAGACCAACAAGTAAAAGAACGACCGCAGCATATTTTAGGTAGGAAAAAAGAACTATTTGAAAACCATTTCGGGATGATGAAATACGTGAACTAAGCTTCGTATACGACTCTTCTAATTCATAATCAGGCATTTTCTGAGCAGAAGACATCAATGCCCAGGTTGTTTTAGCCTTTCGGTAGAGTTCACCATTTTCAGCATCGTCTTTTAAAGTCGATAGAACCTCGCCTTTCCGATCGTCTGAAATATTCCCGGTAATCAAATTAAATATGTCATCAAGATTTTCCATATAACTCTTTGTTAGAATAATGCACCAACATACGTTTACCCCCCCTTGAAAGGATAAACTATTTTCACTGAAGATCAAAATAAAATTTAAATTACAACGAAAGTATTAGGGAATAAATAGATAGGAAACAAAAGGCAGGTAGTCTTTCAAGGCAACTTTAAATATTTTAAGTCCTTTGCTAATATGCTTTTCAACAACTTTCACCGAGATATTGAGTTCTTCTGCGATTTCTTTGTTTTTCTTTTCCTCAAACCGGCTTAGCAGAAAAACCTTTTTACATTGCGGCGGAAGTTCATCCAAGGTTTCCTGAATGATGTGCTCGATCTCCTCAAAAGTATAGCTTGATGAATCAACCGTTGACAACACCGCTATATTTGCTTCCAACTCGACAAAATCAATAGAATTCCCGACAAACAATTGTTTCCTATACTTTTGGTCCCTTAGCCGATACAAACAATTACTCTTCGCAACAGTAAAAAGGTAAGCACCAAAATTGGTGTTATCGGTCAGCTCATGTCGTTTATTCCATAAAGTAAAAAAGGTATCCTGAACTATATTTTCGGCAAGATCTTTTAACCTGACAAACTCAAAAATAAAGTAATACAACCTAGGATAGTATTTGTTAAAGATAACTTTGAAAGCAACTTCATCGTCCATCCTTAACCTTCTCAAAAGCTCCAAGTCATTCACAAGCATTACACGGATTCAATTAGGGAAAGACAAAATTAAAAAATATATCGAACGAATCATCAGTTCATGCCGGGTGTCTGAGTTAATGCAAAACGTACATATGTTAAACATTTTGAAATTCTATTGAACTGCAACGATTCGATTTACAACCGATTAATATGTTGTGGTTTAATTTGGACAAAAAAAAAGTAATTGAACATTCAATTACTTTTTTTAATGCGATACTGCAACGAAATTTCGTTGTTAACCATTTATTCGTAAGGTATTTGTGAAAACTTAATAATTTTCTCCCCAATCCTCACCCCAGCGACCCTTGTCTTTAGGCATAGGTTTTTGAGGGGCTGGAGCTTTCTTACTTTTACCCTTTTTCCGTTCCTCTTCTAAATTGAATAGATCGGGGGAAATATTACTTACGGTGGCCCCACCTTTAATCAGGCTCAACTCGTCATTACTAAGAGCCAATTCACTTATATTCAATCCTTTAAGTTTCATAGTATTATTTTTTAAATGCGGTACTTCAACAAAACTTCAGTTAACCCTTTATTCGTAAACTATTTATGAAAATTTAATAATTTTCTCCCCAATCCTCACCCATGCCACCCTTGTCTCTAGGCATAGGTTTTTGAGGGGCTGGAGCTTTCTTACCTTTACTTTTACCCTTTTTCCGTTCCTCATCTAAATCGAATAGATCGGGGGAAACTTTACTTACTGTTGCTCCACCTTTAACCAGGCTCAATTCGTCGCTACTAAGAGCCACTTCACTAAATTTCAATCCTTTAAATTTCATAATATTATTTTTTTAATGATGTATCCCAGAATAATGCCATTTTGTTCTGTTATAAAGGAAGTCTAAACATTCTGAAATTCCAAAAAGTTCAAGAAAAAAGATAAGCTTTCGTACCCAAAAAAGTTCTGAAATAAAAATCAGGTTTTAGTTCTAAAATTAAAGTTTTATGGAATAATTGATATATTTACGGCCCATGACAGCCAGGAAATTGCCACCCAATATTATCGAAGGTTTAATCATCGGCGACGAGGAAACCTACATATCCCTGTTCCGGGAATATTACATTGGGTTATGTTCCTACTCCCGAAGATACGTTGGACGTAAGGATATTGCTGAAGAAATTGTATCGGAAACCTTTATGAAAATTTGGGAAAACCGTGCCAAACTAACGATTAATACTTCCATCAAAGCCTACCTCTTTCAGGCTGTCTGCAATAACTCTCTTAACTATCTTCGAAAACTGAAGAACGAAAATAACCTGGAGGAGTATTTCAAAAAAACTGAGTCCGGAAACATTGGCTTTGCAATGCCCATCGACGAAATTGAAGAACAAAGCCTGATTATGGAAGACATTTCCGAAAAAATAGAAGAAGCTGTCAGTAAACTTCCGGAGCAGCAACAACAGGCATTTCGGCTAAAACGCTTCGAAGGCAAGAAAAACAAAGAAGTAGCTGAAATCATGGGGCTCTCGGTAAAAACAATCGAGATGCACCTTTCCAAAGCAACCCTTCATCTACGGGAGAATCTAAAAGACTATCTTCCTTCGTTCCTACTATTTATGCTGCTGAAGTAAGTAATCCAGAAACAGCTGGAGTGCAAGCTTATCGTGTACAGAATATTTCCGTACATTTGCAAAAAAATACAGAAGATGGAAGCAAGCACAACACATGAGAAAAAAACAAGGATCGACACCAGGTTATCCAAAGAGCAAAAGTTACTTTTTGAGAAAGCAGCAACACTGGGCGGCTACAGAAGTCTTACCGACTTTATTCTAGTCACCGCACAGGAAAAGGCAACTAAGGTTATTCAGGAAAGAGAAACAATATTGGTATCGCAACGAGATAACGAGATTTTCTTTGACGCTTTAGTAAATGCCGGCGAACCGAATGAGGTATTAATTTCGGCAGCCGACGAATACAAAAAATTGCTTGCCACAAAATGCAAATAACCGAGATTTTAAATCCGTCACACCGCAATCGGAAGAAAGAGTTTTCGTGCGGAAAGAGTTTACTTGATGATTATTTCAAACGTCAGGCAAGTCAGGACGTTGAACGAAAACTATCGGCTTGTTTTGTTTCAATTGACAAAGAAACAGGGCTTATTAAAGGGTACTACACACTTTCAAATAATAGTATCCCGTCAAATAGAATTCCGGATAACTATAAAAAACATTTTCCTGATTCATATACCTCCATTCCAACAACTCTTCTGGGACGATTGGCTGTCGACACCAGATTCCAGCAACAAGGGCTTGGCAAATTATTGTTGATCGACGCGTTAAAAAAGAGCTTCGACATATCTAAAACGATTGGTTCATTTGCAGTTATAGTTGATCCAATAGACAATGAAGCAGAAAATTACTATGAAAAATTTGGTTTCATTATGCTTCCTGATAGCCGAAAAATGTTTTTACCAATGAAAACGATCAAGCGACTTTTCGATTAAAAACAGACTACTTCCTTAATATTCCTAGCTGATTCAGGCCGTAGAGGCCGATTGGCATCAACCGCATACCCTTGAAATCCAACCCCATCGAAGTTGATTTGTTTTAACAGAATTCATCTTTCTTCATTAAAACATATTTTTCGATACAGGGTTTTTGAAACTAGTGCATCTATAAACTTGAAAACATAGCTAAATGGAAAACCAAACAGACATAAATGTTCTGATTATTCACCTGTTATCGGGTGAAGCGAATGAGACCGAAAAAGCTACAGTCGCAGAATGGCTCAACCAATCGGTCGAAAACAGAAAATTATATGCCGATCTCCGGGATATCTGGCTTAGTTCAGGCACTTCGGGAAATGCCGATGAGTACGACCTGGAAGGTGCAATCCGAAAATTCAGGGAACAGATCAGCTCCGAAGGACAATCTTCCGGAAAACAGATTCATCTAAAGTCCGTCTTAAAATATGCAGCAGTTGCCGCTCTAGTGCTGGCGATACCGTTCAGCTACTATTTCGGAACCCGAAATTCGGCATTGGACAATTCAACAACTACAATCGCCTGTGCATTTGGCGACAAAACCAGCATTGTTTTACCCGACAGCTCCAAAGTATGGCTCAATTCGGGTAGTAAGATAAGTTTCTGTTCCGACTTCAAAAACAAAGAACGAAACGTTCAGTTGGAAGGAGAAGCATTCTTCTCGGTTACAAAAGATAAACGCCATCCATTTAAGGTCAAAACTGCCGGAATACAGGTGGAAGTACTGGGAACACAATTTAATCTAAAAGCTTATCCCGAAGAGAAAACCATCTCAACCACACTTGTGGAAGGTAGTTTACTGGTTTCCAGCAACACTCAGGAAACCCGCATTGCTCCCGACCAAAAGTTGGTATTTGACAAAGCGAACCAAAAGATGGTACTACAAAACCTGGCCGATACTGCCCCTGAAACAGAATGGAAAGATGGCCGTTTTGTTTTTCGTAACGAAACGTTGGAAGAGTTAGAACCTCGGTTGGAACGTTGGTTTGATGTAGAGATTGTTTTTGCTGACGAACAGGCTAAACGCCGAAGATTTACCGGAGTATTGGAACGTGAAAGCATTCTGGAAGCAATAAGCTATTTCGATAGTTCAAAATTTATAAGCTGTAAAGTCGATGGAAATAAAATCATTATAAAATCTGAAAATAACTAAAAATCAATGCGTATGACCTCTTGTTGAAATGAAAAAGGGAAGTGCTCGCAACACCTCCCTTGAGTAATAAATTAAACCGAAGTTTAACTTTTAAAAAGCTTTTAAATTTATGAAATTAAATCGAATTGCCCCGCCTTATTTCAAGGACGGACGGCTAAAAAAGTACTATTTGATTATGAGACTAACATGGTTTCTTTTACTGATCATGACGCTACCCATTAGTGCGTCGGTCTGGTCGCAGAACACAACAATGAGTGTTAAGCTGAAGAACTCGACTTTACAGGAGTTGTTTTTGCAAATCGAAAAAAGCAGCAATTACCGCTTTTTCTACAACAACGACGAAGTTGATGTCAATCAGCGAATTTCAATCAGTGCAGACGAAATGTCGGTAGGAAAGATTCTGACTACCGCTCTGGAAGGCATGCCATATTCGTTCAAGGAATTGGAAAACAAATTGATAATCATCGAAAAAGCACAAAACTCAAAGAGTGCTTCTGAAATGAATGCTCAGCAACAACGAACGATTTCCGGTAAAATCAAGGATACTTCAGACGTTCCTTTACCAGGGGTTTCTGTTGTTGTGAAAGGAACCGCCAACGGAAGCATTTCCGATGGCAACGGTAATTATTCTATTTCCGGTATTCCTTCAAATGCAGTATTGGTTTTCTCTTTTGTAGGAATGAAACCGCAGGAAATATCAATCGGCAATAAAGCTATCATCAATGTCACGCTGGAAGAAGAAAATATTGGTTTAGATGAAGTGGTTGCCATTGGATACGGAACAGTGAAAAAGAAAGACCTGTCCGGTGCTGTTGGTATAATCAAAACAGAACAACTCGACCAACAGGTAAATAACAATCTGGGATCAGCTATTCAGGGTAAAATTGCAGGGGTGACCGTTGAGTCAGCCGGAGGTGCACCTGGATCGGGCGTAACCCTTCAGATTCGAGGTGCCGGTTCACTAAATAACAACAATCCATTGATTTTAGTAGACGACATCCCAACCTCATCAATGAACAGCCTGAACCCCAACGATATCGAATCGATGCAGGTTCTGAAAGATGCTTCAGCTGCTGCCATTTATGGTTCACGTGCCGCAAACGGAGTAATTCTGATCACCACTAAAACCGGGAAAAGAGGTCCAATTAAAATTGATGCCAGTTTTGACTATGGAATTCAGTCAATTGGTAAGAAAATGGACGTATGTAACACTGACCAGTGGATTAAAGTAGTTACTGAAGCCTGTAATGCAGGAGGTTTGGATGTTCCGGCTATCGCATTACATCCCGAAGAAGCCGGAAATGGAATTAACTGGCAGAATCAAATTTATCATACAGCCCCGATACAGAACTATTCGATTGGAGCAACCGGAGGTTCTGAAAATCTAAACTACAACATCTCACTGAGTTATCTTGATCAGGATGGTATTGTGAAAAATTCGGATTATGACCGTTTTTCTCTTCGTTTTAAAACCGACTTTACCAAAGGTCGTTTTAAAGTTGGCGAAAGCGTTATCCTTTCCAAAGAATCGACCCATGCACTTACCGGATTAGGCGGTCAGGGCGGAAATGCTGTTACCGAATCGGTCATGATGATTCCGGCATTCTCAATCTACAATTCAAAAGCTATTGGTGGATACGGTGGTGAATCCGGTTCTGTTTTGGACGTAGGAAACCCTGTAGCAGCCTTAAACCTGCTCAACGATAAAAACGACTGGTATAAAGCCCTGATTAATATGTACGCTGAAGTTAAGCTGATTGATGGGTTGAAATACAAATTCAACGTAGGAATCACCGGAACAGAATACCAACAGGAATCAACCCGCCAGGCATATGATGTAGGTACATTCTACCACAATCAATACAATACCAACTACATGCAGAGTGGACTAACCAAATACTGGCAGCTCGAAAATACACTTTCGTATGTAAAAACCTTTGGTGAAAAACATTCGATCAATGCGGTAATTGGTCAAACTTCGTACGACGAAAATTACTCATGGTTTTCAGCAGCTAAAGAAGGAATGCCCAACGGAATCTGGTCGATGAGTGCCGGAACCACCAACCCTGCATCAAGCAGCAGCAGTTCCGAAAACACCATGACTTCTTACCTTGGCCGTGTAATCTATTCGTTCGATAACCGTTATATCTTCACCGGAACTTTCCGTCGTGATGGTTCTTCTCGTTTTAGTCAGACTAACCGTTGGGGTAATTTCCCATCATTATCAGCCGCATGGAATGTTGCAAATGAATCATTCTTCAAGAAACTGGAAACTCCAATTTCTGAATTTAAGTTAAGAAGCAGCTGGGGACAACTTGGTAATCAGGAAATTGGTAACTATTCCTATACTGCTTCAATTACTCCTGCTATCAGCTATGGAATTGGTCAACCGAACACACTTTGGGTTGGTAATATCCAAACTGATCTTGTTCCTGGAAAACTAAAATGGGAAACTACCACCACCACCAATGTGGGGATGGACCTAGGTTTCTGGAACGGAAAATTGAACTACTCACTGGATTGGTTTACCAAAGCAACAACCGATCTGCTCCTTCAGATTCCAATTCCACTATCAGTTGGAACTAGTTCTGATCCATACGGAAATGCAGGAAAAGTGGTAAACAACGGATACGAAATGATGCTGAATTACAATGGACACCATGGTGATTTCAAATATTCAGTAACCGGAACTTTCTCGCACGTGAAGAACGAAGTAAAAGAGCTTAGCACCGGATCACAGGTTCTTTCCGGAAGTGGTGCAACACACGGAGGTCCTGCAGTGACCTACACCAAACAGGGATATCCAATCTACAGTTTCTTCCTGGTTCAAACCGACGGTCTTTTCCGTAGCGATGCCGAAATTAAGGCACACAGCAAAGATGGAGAACTAATTCAGCCAAATGCTAAAGTTGGTGATATTCGCTTTAAAGATGCCAACAACGATGGACAAATCGATGGAAGTGACCGTGTTTATTGCGGCAGCCCATTCCCGAAATACGAATACGGATTCAGACTTGAAGGTTCATGGAAATTTATCGATGCAAGCCTTTACTTTCAGGGAACATACGGAAACAAAATTTACAACGGGTTCCGCACCTATACCGAATCGGCAATCTTTACCTGTAACTATTCAACCGATTTGCTTAACTCCTATTCATTCAACAAAAACTCAGACATCCCTCGTTTGGATATGGCCGACCTGAATGGTAACGGAGTTTCCAACAGCGACCGTTATCTTGAAGATGGTTCATATTGCCGCCTGAAATCGATGCAAATCGGATTTACGCTTCCAGAATCAGTAGCTAAAAAATTGTCGGTAAGCAAATGCCGTTTCTATATTGCAGGCGACAACCTGATCACCTGGACCAACTACAAAGGATACAATCCGGATATTGGACGTGGACTTGGCGAACGTGGTATTGATTTCAGACAATATCCGTTGAATCAGTCTTATCATATTGGATTTCAGATGAACTTTTAAAAACTTAAACAATGAAAATAAAATATTTAGTTGCAATCATAGTGCTGGCTGGTTTGACGTCTTGCTCCGATTCTTTTCTGGATCAGCAAGATCCAAATCAGGTTACCACAGCCAGCTTCTGGAAAACAGAAGCCGATCTTTATTCGGGTCTGGCAACCGTTTACAGTGCGTTTACTGCCGACTATTCGGGTTACTACGGAACGGTTAACTGGGAGTTGAAAGATGCCCGCACCGAAAACTTCACAGAACGGAATGATGTCAGGGCTCGTTACGAAATATCGGTTTATCAGAATACCGCCAGCAACGACTGTTCTACCAGTTTATATACCGGAGCATATATCGGCATTTTCCGCGCAAATCAGGTCATTCAGTATGGTAGCGCAATGAAAAATATCGACGAAAATGTTCGGAATCAATATGTAGCCGAAGCTAAATTTTTACGTGGTTTGAATTATTTCAATCTGGTAATCGATTTTGGAGCTGTTCCAATCCACACCACAGTACCTCAATCGTCCGACGAATATTACGTTGCTAAATCGACTGTTGAAGAAGTATGGCAACAAGTGATCAGTGACTTTACTGAAGCCACCAAATATCTCCCGGCAACCTACCCGGCCGCCCAGAAAGGGCGTATAACCAAAGGTGCAGCATTGGCATTTTTGGGTCGTGCTTACCTTTATCGTGGCGATTACGCCAATGCACAAACAGCATTGAAGAGTGTTGTCGATAATGAATCAACTTATGGTTATGGCCTACAGGCAAACTATGCCGAGTTGTTCGATGGAAATCAC
>Ga0302286_10001900_pt1 | contig 14903 bp, 12 predicted proteins | sample III_Fen_E2_3_FD_198765 | JGI IMG/M metagenome (GOLD analysis project Ga0302286, IMG submission 198765) | Peat permafrost microbial communities from Stordalen Mire near Abisko, Sweden - III_Fen_E2_3 | ecosystem: Environmental > Terrestrial > Soil > Wetlands > Permafrost | place: Sweden: Abisko...
CCCTAAGACCTGCCGTTTCAACCGAGGAGGTTGTTGATGCTGCTAGTTTTTGTAAACGGGCATATCCTTCCATTAAACGGTTCAGGCCTTTTTCAGAAGCCTGTAATGCTTCACTGCTAAAATCTACCGTACTCCGGTAATGTGCCTGCAGGATAAAGAACCGGACAGTCATGGGGCTGAAAGCCTGTGTTAATAAGGGATGGCTACCTGTAAAGAATTCTTCCAGGTTAATAAAGTTTCCCAGTGATTTTCCCATCTTCTGGCCGTTGATGGTAATCATGTTGTTGTGCATCCAGTACTTAACCGTTTCTTTACCAAGTGCTGCTGTTGACTGGGCTATCTCGCACTCATGGTGGGGAAACATTAAGTCCATTCCACCACCGTGTATATCAAATTGCTCTCCCAGGTATTTGGTCCCCATAGCTGAACATTCCATGTGCCAACCCGGAAAGCCCACACTCCACGGTGCTTTCCAGCGCATAATATGCTCGGGGGAAGCTTTTTTCCAAAGGGCAAAATCTACACTGCGTCGCTTCTCACTTTGCCCATCCAGCTCACGTGTGGATTCAAGCATATCCTCGATATTCCGGCCGGAGAGCTTTCCGTAATTATATTTCGTGTTGTATTTTTCAACGTCAAAGTAAACAGATCCTTCACTCACATAAGCATAACCGGCATCCAGTATTTTTTGTACAAAGTCGATTTGCTCCATGATATGGCCGGAAGCATGGGGCTCAATGCTTGGGGGCAGTACATTCAGTGCTTCCATGGCTTTGTGGTAGCGGTTGGTATAGTACTGCACCACTTCCATTGGTTCCAGTTCATCCAGCCTTGCCTTCTTGGCTATTTTATCCTCCCCACTATCCGCATCATTCTCCAGGTGACCCACATCGGTAATGTTCCGCACATAACGTACTTTATATCCCAGATGAAGCAGGTATCGAAAAAGAATATCAAATGTGATGGCAGGACGGGCATGTCCTAAATGGGCATCCCCGTAAACAGTCGGACCGCAGACATACATGCCCACATTGGGTGTGTGAATCGGTACAAATAATTCTTTCTTGCGGCTTAGTGTATTGTAAATATGTAGTTTGTTTTCCATAATCTGAAATTTAACAGCAATATTATTTATAAGACAGGTAATAGGGAAGAGTTATGAGGTAAGAAGCATCATCGGGTCGCATTACTTACTCCTTACTTCTTGCCTCTTACTCCTTCTTTAGGCAATTCCCCGTTGTTTTTTCAGGTTTTCGTACGCTTCGTTGATCGAACGGAACTTTTCAGTAGCTGATTTTTTTACATCTTCACCCAAATCATTCACCTTATCCGGATGGTATTTCTTTGCCATGTTCCGATAGGCTTTCTTAATCTCTTCGTTGGTGGCTGTTGGCTCAATTTCAAGCGACTTGTACGCCCAATCGCGGTCAACATGTTTCATATACGGTGCTTTCACCGATTCAAAATCAAGACGGTCAATCCTGAATATGTTGGATATGCGTTGGATGGTTGCCATTTCAGAGGCAACAACTTCACCATCGGCATATGCGATATTAAACAGTAGATGAAGTAATTCAAGTTTAGAGGAGTAATTTAGGTTCATGCTTATCTGCATGGCTACTTCCGATTCGTTGATATCCTGTTCCAACAGGCCTTTGAGTATCTGAAGGGCATCCAGGGCTCCCTGTTCTCCAAAGTTAGTTACCAAAAAACGTTTTACTACAGCCAGTTCCGATTTATCCACGTGTCCATCCGCTTTCATGATACAAGCCATCAGCACCAGCAGGCTCATCTTGAAATCACCTTCTGTTGTCCTGCTTGGACCTATTGAAGTGGTTACACTTGAAAGTTGGGTCCCATCGAACATAGATCCCAAGGTGAAGCCTATTAATGCACCGATAGGTCCACCAAATGCCCATCCCAGGCCTCCGCCAATCCATTTACCTAAACTACCCATAAAGACTTTATTTGAAATGATTTTAGGGGTACAAAGATACGAAAAATCAATTTGAAATTATACTAAGTGCCTGGATTTATATGATCTCTTAAATTTCAAAGAATATCGGTTAATAACACCAAATGGCTTTACTGATAGAATTGTTCTTGTTAATTTGCTTGTAATTAGCATGTTGTTCTGTTTATAAAACAATAAATCACCCAATCAACGATCTCATCCTTTCATTTGATTTCCTCCCATTCTTATCTCATTCACCTAAGATAGAATACTGATCCGATTCCATTGTTTCGGATCTCTCATTTTCAAATGATGGTATTTTACCCTATCTTTGCGGGCACTTTGGTTTGCTCTTTCGTTTTGCACGGAAAGCGATTAAAAGGGAATGCCGTAGAACCCGGCAACAGTCCAGCTGCTGTAAACTCTTAGCTGTTTTGAACAATTCTACTGTCCCTGTTTGCTATAAGTGTGATGGGATAGTTGGGTGATTTTTTTACAAATAGATTGTATGCCTGTTTTTAAGTTCCAACATCTAAATCAATTTACCGTCCACCCATTCCTGTGGTTGCTATTTCCTTGCATGCTGCATGCTCAACTGAAACAACAACCCGATACCATTAAGTCCCAGACATTCCAGGAAGTGACTGTCACAGAGAAATACATTAGCTCAGAAGTCAGGTCTACGGCTCCTCTGCAGATACTGACTTCAAAAAGCATTGAAGGGCTCAATGTGCTGCAGGTGTCGGATGCGGTAAAGTATTTTTCTGGGGTAACCGTGAAAGACTATGGTGGGATTGGCGGATTGAAAACTATTTCGGTGCGTAGCCTGGGAGGCAATCATACTGCTGTAAGTTATGACGGAATCACGCTGACCGATAACCAGACAGGGCAAATTGATTTAGGCAGGTTTTCACTGGACAATGTGGATATGATCTCACTCAACAGCGGGCAAAGTGATAATATTTTTCAACCTGCCAGGCTTTTCGCTTCTGCCTCGGTATTGAATATCCGCACTTTATCTCCAGTATTCTTAACGAATAAACGAATAAACGGAAAAATATCCATGAAAGCCGGTTCCTTTGGGTTGGTGAATCCAACCCTGCTGCTGGAAGGGAAAGTAAGCCGTAAAGTATCTGCATCGTTCAGCGGGGAATGGTTATCGGCGGATGGGAAATACCCGTATACGTTGCATTACGGACCGTCGGCAAAAGATTCAACATCAAAGGAAACCCGGCAGAACACCGACGTACGGAATGTACGGCTCGAGGCAGCTTTGTATGCTGCCTTTTCAGAAAAAGAAAACGGATATATCAAGAGTTATTTTTACCAGTCGGAGCGTGGATTACCCGGGCCTACCATCCTGAATAATGCTGAAAACTCATCAAAGCAACGTATCTGGGACAATACATTTTTTACACAAGCTCACTATGAAAAGGAGTTTTCAAAGTCCTGGGCGTTCCAGTCTAATGCCAAGTTCAACAGCGGGTATGTTCATTACCTCGACCCAACTTACCTGAATATCGATGGAAAACTTGAAAACATATACCGGCAAACAGAGTATTATGGATCGGCATCTGTACTTTTCAGGGCAATGGACAATTTGTCTTTCTCAGCTTCAACTGATGGTTCGTGGACTACCCTTTCGTCGGATGCAACTGATTTCGCATTCCCAACCAGGCTTTCATGGCTATCGGCAATGGCTGCAAAATATGTAACCAATCAGGTTCTGGCTACAGCCAGTGTCTTGTCTACCGAGGTGCATGAAATGGTAAAGACTGGGAGTGCTGCTTCGGATTATCATAAACTATCACCCTATATGAGCCTGTCTGTTAAGCCGTTTGAAAGTACTGACTTAAGAATCCGGTTATTTTACAAGAATATTTTCCGCTTGCCTTCCTTCAATGACCTGTATTATGCCTATGCTGGAAACAAAGATTTGAAACCTGAAAAAACAAACCAGGTAAACCTTGGGCTGACGTACAATTTCTCTATAAATACCTGGATGCCTTTACTGAGCCTGACACTCGATGGGTATCACAATGATGTGACTGATAAAATCGTGGCTTTCCCCAATAAGGATACTTTTTCATGGACAATCATCAATTACGGGGAAGTGGTGATTGATGGACTGGATATGACTGCCGAAACTACCTTGCAACCCTGGAAGAAAGTGGGTGTTTTGCTGGGAACCAACTATACATACCAACGGGCATTGAATGTAACCGATCGCTTGGACGGGAACTATGATAACCAGCTTCCGTATACTCCCCGAATATCAGGCTCCGGAAAGGTAGGAATCATTACTCCGTGGGTCAATGTCTCCTACTCGCTGTTATGGTCGGGTCACCGGTATGCGGTGAATCAAAACTATGTTGAAAACCGGTTACCTGCTTATTTCGACCATAGCCTGTCTCTTAGCCGTAGTGTACAGTGTAAATCCGGTTTGGTTCATATGAACCTGGAAATCCTTAATTTGTTGAATACGAATTATGAGATTGTAAAGTGGTTTCCCATGCCGGGTAGATCATTCAGGGCAACTGTCTCCCTGAAATTCTAACTAAACAATGTACGGTTGACCATGCTGAAATCAGTAATAATATCATACGCAAAGCGGCTGTAATTCTCTCCATATGAATTTACGATATATATTTTACCTGCCCCGGCACGTTCAGCTGCTTCAATACCGGCAATTGAATCCTCAAAAATAACGGATTCTTCCGGTAGTATCTGCAATTTCTCTGCTGCAGCCAGAAATATATCCGGATGCGGTTTACCAGGGAATGTCCCATTGTTGTAAACCACTTTGTCTAAGCTGAACCATCGATCCAACCCCATATTTGAAAAGTAGAAACTGATATTTTCAATACCCGAGGAAGACGCAATGGTAAATGGAACGTCATTGGCTTTAAAAAAGTCGAATAATTCTTCAGCGCCGGGTGCAAATTTCAGGTCATTGATACAAAGCTGACGGTAAATCATTTCTTTGTCCTGTGAATAATCGTGGATTTCCTTTTCGGTCAGTTGGTTGCCAAAGATGCTGCGCATAATATCCGGATTGGTCTGCCCATGAATCTTAATGCGCTTTTCTTCACCTGTGAGTTGTATGCCATGCTTTTCAAGGAAAATATCAAATGCCAGGTCATGAAAGGCTGTATCCCAGAATAGGGTGCCGTTAAAATCAAAAATTGCTCCTTTAAACATGTCTTTAGTTTTTATTTTAAAATCTTTATGGAAAGATTTCTGAATTCAAGGGGCTTTCCTTCATTCTGGAAACCTATAAACCCGCTTGAAGCTGTCAAACCGGTAATGTTATTCTGTAACACACCGTTAACAAAGACTTTTAGCGACTTATTCTTGCTGATTACTTTTATCAGGTTCCATTCGCCCAGGGGCTTTTCATTGGAGGGCTGCATTTTTTTTACGGTAAACTTTACAGAATCGGTACATTCTTTGGCCCATAGCCCATTCATGCAAATAATATCACCAGCATCGGAGGCTTTTTGTTGTACCTGGTAGCACTGGGGCCATACGGTATCGTTCGGTTGTATATGTACCAGTACACCGCTGTTACCAACGGTTTTTGTCCAACGCCATTCAGTAACCAGTTCAAAATCAGTATAACTTTTCTTCGTACGTAAATACCCGCTTGAAATGCCTGTTATCTGTAATATGCCTTCATCCATTTTGAAAACATCAGATGCAGCAACGGTTTTATCTTTTAATACATAAACCCAGTTTTCTGCATCTGTTTTAGTAAAGAAGGATGATTGCTGTACTGCTTTTTCGTTTTTTTGAGCAAAACAGGAGGTAGAGAACAGAAGCATAAAAACCGGTAAGTAATGAATGTTGATTGCTTTCATGAGGATGTTTTAAAATTGACTTATAGGAACCAGGTATATGGAGGACTTTGAATTAAAGCCTCAAAATTAAGGAATAATTTTCAGGAACAAAAATCCCTTTGTAAAAAATGGTTAGAGTTTTTCAGCTGCTGCCTTGTCAAGGTAAAAGATAGCAGGAACAGAATGAGCATGAATATACGAAGCCGGATAGTTTTCAAAATTCGGTTCACGGTGTATAATCTGTTTCAACACAGTTGACTTTGAAGCACCGGTAACTAAAAAGACCACATCATCGGCCTGAACGATTAACTGGCCTGTAAGGGTTATCCTTTTTTGATTGGAAACAGGGTGAATGGAAACAGCAACCAGTTGATTTGAATGCAGCAAGTTCAGGTTGTTCGGGAATATTGATGCGGTATGGCCATCATCGCCCATACCCAGCAATATGATATCAAATTTCGGAATGCCATTGCTTGACGGCAATTGCGATCTGAGCGTTTCCTGGTAACGTTTTGCTTCCTTTTCAGGGTCAATTTCACCTTGTATCGGGAATATGTTGGCATCGTGGATAGGAACACTTTTCAATAAGTTTTCGTAAGTCATCCCATAATTGCTTTCAGGATGAGTAGGAGGTACACATCGTTCATCCACCCAGAATAAACGGATAAAATGCCACGGAATCGATTCGGTATACTCTTTTGCCAACAGGTTAAACAACAATTTGGGAGTATTTCCTCCGGATAGTGCAATATTCAGGGGAAGCGATTGTTTTACTTTCCCTTTTGCTTTTGCCAGAATCAGTTCAGCTACTGCGCGGGCAGTATCTTCGGGGCTGTTGTAAATATGAAGATTCGGATTCATAGCTGTTGATTTTAATCGGGAGAAAAATTATAGCTAATGATTATTATGCAATGATACCTGCGATCAGTCTGTCTTGAATTTTTTAAAGGGCGCCCGCCATTTCAATTCTTTGTTCCCGAAAAGAGCATTTGCCTCTTTTGGACCCCAGGTATTGCACTCATAAAAGTACAGGGGAATATCCGGGTTGTTTTTCCATTCATGCAGGATGGGATCCACAAATTTCCAGCTTGCCTTTACCGCATCAGCCCTGGCATATAGTGTCGAGTCGCCGATCATGCAATCCAACAGGAGCCTTTCATACGCTTCCGATATCTTATGATCGGCCAGGTCGGAATAATGGAATGCCATATTTACATTCTGTACTTTATATCCGGCTCCCGGAATCTTCATTCCGAAGTCCACCGCTACACCAGCATCCGGACTTATTCGAAGAATAATCATATTTGTCGACTGGGCCATACACCGCTGTTTAAACAATTGATGAGGTGCCGGCTTCAGGTGGATAACCACTTCGGTAACCCTTTCAGGCAGACATTTGCCGGTACGGATATAAAAGGGTATATCCCCCCATCGCCAGTTATCAACAAATACTTTCATGGCAACAAAAGTCTCTGTCCGCGAGTTCGGTGTTACATCTTTCTCCTGCCTGTATCCTTTTTGGATCACATCATCCACCATTGTTTCGATATATTGGCCCCGAACAACATTCTCAGCGATCTCCGAGGGTTTTATGGGTCGTAACGATTGCAGTACCTTGACACTCTCATTCCGTATGGATTCAGAATCAAAGATAGAAGGTGGTTCCATGGCAACCACTGCCAGCACCTGCAACAGATGGTTCTGTATCATGTCGCGGATCGTGCCGGAAGTATCGTAATATCCTCCCCGATTACCAACGCCTATCTTCTCAGATGCCGTTATTTCAACCCGGTCGACGTATTTCCTGTTCCATATCGGTTCAAAAAAGCCATTGGAAAAGCGGGTAACCATGATATTCTGAACCGTCTCTTTCCCCAGGTAATGGTCGATACGGTAGATCTGATCCTCATTGAAACCACTCCGTAGCTTTTTATCCAGTTCAACCGCTGAGTCATAACTATACCCAAACGGTTTTTCCACAATAATACGCTTCCACCCATCGGCTTCGGTATTCAATCCGTATTTAATTAAATGTGCTGCCACCACTTCATACAAGAAGGGGGGTATGGAGAAATAATAAATTACATTTTTAGGAATGTCCAAGGTAGCCGAAACACGATCAATGTATTCCTTCAACTGCCCGAAATCCTCTTCCGATTGATTATTTACTTTTTGGTAATACAGGTGTTCCAGGAAACTTTGTAACCTGTCAGGATCTTCTTCTGCACCGGCTTTTGCAAACTCCAGCATTGATTTAGCCACATCCAACCTGTTTTGTTCCTCGGTTTTCTCCTGACTGCCAGCTCCGATTAACGCAAAACGTTCGGGTAATAAATTATCGAGATATAATTGAAAAATGGCAGGTAACAACTTCCTTTTAGCCAAATCACCATTTACTCCAAAAATAACAAGTATCTGATTCTCAACTGTATTTTTCTTGGCGTTTTTTTTGATTACTTCTCCCATGTATAAATGCTTATTTATTTTTTATAACAGTTTAACCGGCAAATCGTTCAAATTTAAATTATTAATTTCTCACCCTCCTTACCTCTTACCTCCTTGCCTCTTACTCCCAACTACCTACTCAATACTCATTCCTCATTCCTCACTCCTGATTTCAAAACCACTTTTTCCGTTTAAAAAACCAAAGCATCCCTAATGTGGTAAATACCATGACAGCCCACATGATAAAATACCCGTGGTGCCAGTGTAATTCGGGTACATTCTCGAAATTGGTGCCATATACCCCCACAATGAATGTGATGGGAATAAATATTACTGAAATAATGGTCAGTACCCGCATTATCTCATTCAATTTGGTACTCATGGATGAATGGTAAATGTTCAACTGGTCGTAGAGGATTTCCCGGTAACTGTCGGTAAGTTCGGAAGCTTCATTGATGTTGTCCTGCAGTTCCCTGAAATGGATATGGTTCTCATCATGAATAAATTCAGATTCCATTTTAACCAGATTCAGAATCATTTCTTTGGCGGGTTTTATGCTTTTGCGTAAGAAATTCAGTTCCCGCTTAAACACGTTGATATCGTCCAACAGTTCTTTCCGGGGTTCATTGGTCATGTCTTCTTCGAGGTTTTCAATCTTTTCGCCCAGTAACCCGATGATGTAGATATAATTGTCCACCACCACATCCAGCAAGGCAAATGCCAGGTAATCGGATCCTGATGTGCGTATTTTATTTTTATGTTTCAGTATCCGCTCACGGATGGGCTCAAACACTAACCCTGATTTTTCCTGAAAAGATATAAGCGTATTGTCGGCAACGATGATCGACAGGTTCTCAACTGTCAGGTTGTCTTCTTTTTCATCATATTGCAGCATTTTGATGGTAACGAAGATCCCATTCTCAAACTCCTGCATTTTAGGCCGTGATGACGGATTCATGACATCCGACAGGATATTGTGGTCGATCTTAAATACTTTGGCCAGATTTTCCATCAGGGGCACATCATCAAGCCCATCAATATTCAACCACGATAATTTCTTGGATTTTTTAAGAGCTACCAGGTCATCCGTGGATTTCACTTCCAGCTCGGATACATCTTCCAGGTTGAAATCCATTGCCCGTAACACTATTTTATCTGTTTTCTTTTGGCCACGGAAAACTAATGCGTAGGGCGATAAGCCAATATCTTCTTTTTTCTTTACAATGTATCGTGACATAAGTAATTAAAAATTAATGATTAAAAATTGATAATTAATAAATTGCTGACAATTAGGTGTTTATCGGTCAACAAGTAGTTCATTAACTATTTGCTACTACCTGGTTATTGTGTTTTAATAATTTGTATTACAGGAATATATGAGATTCATTTTTTCCAATGCTTAATTTCATATCCTGTTTATACAGACATTTAATCGTTAAAACTATCCGGAAAATGAATTTGTTCACTGCCTTTTAATGACTGTCAGGCATCAAACTCGTTATTTCCTCATGCCTATTACGGCATACTTATAAAACCGCAGAGCAGATATGAGCAAGGGGGTTCCCATGGCAATATAAAACAATGACAAATATCCGATAGGAATCATTCCCGATAACCGCAACGTGATCCCGGCTGTTATCATGATGGACATCAGCAGATAGCTGCGTCCGTTAAAAAACGAAAAGATACAGGGCTTTTGTTCCTGAATGTTTTGAATCCGGGTGATATGTTTCATTGAAATTTTTGAAAACATATATTTATAGAATAAAATTCCTGCAAATATGCTTCCTAGTTCTTCAAGTACGATTACTGAAGCGTTGAACTTTAGGATTGAAAATCCTCTCACAAGCAGCATGCCGCCGGCAAAGGTCCAGAACATGGCAGCTACCAACAGCAGGTATTTTTTTTGTATCCCGGGTTTTAAAGATTGAAGAAAGTGGGTCACGATACGAATGATGTTAAATTTGAATGGTAAAAGTAATTTATTTTTTTGGTTTTTCCGAAAATGTTGTGTAAGATAAATAATTCTACCGGGCATTCGAATGGGAACGGATCATCTCGTGTTTTATAAGGATAAATCGTGTTTTATTCGGGATATGGCTACGAACGAACTACGAATCAATCCAATTTTTCACCATCATCGGATTCTATTGCAAATAAAATGCAAAATGCATAATTCATAATGGGTAATGTCTGATTCATAAAAAGGGCAAAACTAGGGGTTCGTTTTGTCTGCTTCCGGATCGAAACAACAAGCATGGTTTATTGGCGCATTCAATGCAATTTTGACATGTTTCACCCCCTATCCGGCAGAATTGATTTTTTGTATAGCGAAACCAGTCATTTAAAAGTCGTTTAAATTTATAGAACAAACAGTTAGATTCAATTCGCACAAACCTCACCCTTTTGTGCAAGTCGTTTTTTTTTGCTACTTTTGCAGAAAATTACATTTATGACATTTGATATTGTTTTGATCGGATACATCGCCGGTTTTTGTACCGCTGTTGCCCAGTTTCCACAAGCTTTAAAAGTAATAAAAACCGGTAATACCGAAAGTATTTCGTTGGGGATGTATCTCATAATGACCCTAGGAATCTTTTTTTGGTTTTTATATGGAGTCTTGATTCCAAATATTCCAATGATCCTGGCAAACGGGATCTGTCTGCTGCCTTCAGTCTACATACTCTATATCACGATACGCAATTTAATAAAAACAAAAAATATACCGTTATGAAGCGCATACAGATTATCAACGGACCAAACCTGAACTTGCTGGGAAAACGTGAGCCTGCAGTTTATGGGAATCAGACTTTCGAGGCTTATTTTATTGAATTAAAAGCATTATTCCCGGATGTTACCCTGGAGTATTTCCAATCGAATACCGAAGGTGTCATTATCGACAAGCTGCAGGAAACCGGATTTGATTTTGATGGCATTATTCTCAACGGGGGCGCTTATACGCATACGTCCATTGCCATTGCCGATGCCATACGTTCCATTACAACCCCGGTGGTTGAAGTCCATATCTCGAATGTCTTCCAGCGTGAGGCATACCGCCATCATTCATTTCTCTCGGAAGCCTGTAAAGGGTGCATCGTCGGTTTCGGATTAGATTCATACCGACTGGCTGTTGAAGCCATTATCCGTTTGTGATAAACTTTTCTTTTATAAAAACGTTTTCTTTAAGTACCAACTTCAATTCTTTTAATTGAAGAGAATTAATAATAAATACATTTTTTTTATGTCCAAATCCACCAAAATTGTAGCAACTATTAGTGATAGACGTTGTGAAGTAGAATTCCTTCAAGCCATGTTTGATGAAGGAATGAATGTTGTTCGTATGAATTCAGCTCATCTGGGGCCAGAAGGTTTTACTAAAATTATTACCAATGTCCGTGCAGTGAGTAATCAAATTGCCATCCTGATGGATACCAAAGGACCGGAGGTTCGTACCACTGTTGCCCAGGATGATGAAATTAATCTTTTTACCGGTGATGTTGTAAAAGTGGTTGGGAATCCTGATTTAATGTCTACCCGTGAGTGTATTGCGGTGAATTACCCATTCTTTGTGCGTGATTTGAAAGTCGATGATGATATCCTGTTTGATGATGGTGAAATAGACCTGAAAGTTGAATCAAAAGATGATGAGTATTTGTATTGCAAAGTGTTGAATGATGGTGTGTTGGGAAGCCGTAAGAGTGTGAATGTACCGGGTGTGCGCATTAATCTTCCTTCGCTGACCGAAAAGGACAGAGCCAATATCCTGTTTGCCATTGAAAACAATCTTGACTTTATTGCACATTCATTTGTTCGCAACAAGCATGATTTGTTGGATATTCAAAACATCCTGGATGCCCATAACAGCCCTATAAAGATCATTTCCAAAATAGAAAACCAGGAAGGGGTTGATAATATCGACGAAATCCTGCAATATACCTACGGGGTAATGATTGCCCGTGGTGACCTGGGTATTGAAGTAGCTCAGGAAAAAATACCGGGTATCCAACGCCGGTTGATCCGCAAATGTGTGGTTGCCCGCAAACCCGTTATTGTGGCTACTCAAATGCTTCACACCATGATTAAAAATCCACGTCCTACACGTGCAGAAATTACCGATATCGCCAATGCTATTTATTACCGCACCGATGCTTTGATGCTTAGCGGTGAGACGGCTTATGGCAAGTATCCGATTGAAGCGGTTCGCACCATGGCTAAGGTGGCTGAAGAAGCAGAGAAAACCAAATTGTCTGAAAATGATATACCGGTAAAGATCAGTACCGATGATATTACTTCTTTCCTGGCTAATGCTGCGGTTGAAGCTAGTACCAAAATCGGAACCAAGGCTATTATCACCGATACTTACAGCGGACGCACTGCCCGTCACTTATCGGCTTACAGGGGCACAAACCCGATCCTGGCCATTTGTTACCATGAACGTTCTACACGCGAACTGGCATTGTCATACGGTGTGTTCCCTATGTTCCAGACCGATAAAGGCAATACACAACAATATTTTATTGCAGGGCTCCATGAGCTGATCAAGAAGGGACTTCTTCAGAATGATGATTATGTCTGTTACCTGAGTGGTAGTTTTGGTGAAGGATTTGGTACAACTTTCCTGGAAGTGAACCGCGTGGATAAGATCTTTGCATCACGTGACAAATATATCCTTCCAAATTTCTAATCACGGTTCTGCCGGTTTAGAAGGATAAACAAGTTTAGATTATTTAACGGTTAGTTTTAACAATAGATTAAACTACAAGACCGCTTGATAGTCTAAACTTTTTATTTGCCCTGATTTTTCTTTTCTTTAATCGTACTGGTTGATTTTATTATAAACTCAATTTGTTTATTAATAAGGAGTTGGTTTCATTTAGGCCCAACAGGGATGAATGAATGCAGGTGTTTTTATGTTTCAAAAGTATAATAATTAATAGATTCGTTTTATTTAATTCATTGTTTAGTTTCATTGGTATGAAAAAGATTTTTTCGTTATTTCTGTTATTTTCTCTCGCATTCCCTCTCTTCGCCGCAGTAAGCATAAAAGGCTCGGTAGTTGATGCCGGCGATCAGTCCCCTCTCGATTTTGTAAACGTCACTGTATTCAGACAAGGTTCCAACAAACCGTTGACTTTTGTGTCAACGGATACCAACGGGGCATTTATCATCCCGACTCTTGAAAGCGGGAAATACAATGTCCGCCTGACTTATGTGGGATTCACTACCGTCAATCAGGTGGTAGAGGTAACTAACCAGCAGGTCAACCTGGGTGTGATCAAGATGGATGCCGATTCCAAAAACCTGAAAGAGGTGGAAGTAGTGGGTCAGGGATCCCAGATGCATTTTGACATTGATAAAAAAGTGTTCAGTGTTGACCAGAATATTTCAGCTGCCGGTGGTTCTGCTTCCGATGTGCTTAAAAATATTCCTTCCGTAACAGTGGATAACCAGGGAAATGTTTCCCTTCGCAAGGATGGGAATGTGGAAGTATGGATTAATGGGAAAGCTTCAGGGCTTACTGTCGACAACCGAGCCCAGGTATTGCAGCAAATGCCGGCCGAAAGCATCGAATCCATTGAAGTCATGACCAACCCTTCTGCCAAGTTTAATCCCGAAGGTTCTGCCGGCATTATCAATATCGTAATGAAGCAAAAACACAAAGCCGGCTATTTCGGGAGTGTCTCAGCAGGCACAACAATCCCCGACAATGGTAAACTGGGTCAGAACTATGGTGCGAGTGTGAATTACAGCAGCAGCAAAGTAGATGCATATGCCAACCTGGGTTACCGTGCCATGTCCTTTCAGGGTGGAAGCAAGACTGATCGTACCAATTTTGCCCCTGCTGACAGTTTGCTGCAGAATAAGAACACCTCGGTGCTCAATCAGAATAATTCGAATTCAATGGCTTTTAGTGGCCTTTTTATGCGTGCAGGCATTGATTATCATTTGGATCCCAAAAATACGCTGAGCCTCTCTGGATTCGGTATGGCAGGTAGTGGAAATCAGAATAGTGCTATTACAAACACCACCACCAATGTCGTTACGAACGGCAAGAGTGTGTTCACACAGCAGAATACGGGCAAGGGTACCCGTCCAAGTTTAAACATGAACCTGGATTACCGCCATGACTTTGATAAGAAAGGGAGCAACCTGATGGCAAATATATCATATTCCAACCATAACCGCACCGGTAACAGCGACTATGTTCAGACTGACACGATTGTCAGGTCTAATATCAACCAGAATACGGATGATAAAAATAAAGAAGTGGAACTGAAAATAGACTATACCAATAAACTTACTGAAAACAGCAAGCTGGAAGCCGGCGTGCAAAGTACCCTCGATACCCGGTTAAGTACTTCAACCGGTATGGATAACAGGACCCAGGTAAATCTGCCTGCCTATTTCGATAGCTTCAACTACAACGAACAGATCAATTCAGCCTATGTTACCTACGGAAGCCGGTATAAGAACCTGACTTTCCAACTCGGGTTGCGCGCCGAATACTATACCAAACAATTTTCAGATACCACAATGGCAAGTGATGGAATTACCAAATCGGTACAGCCTATTACAGCTACTCCGATATTCCATGTATTCCCGAGTTTTTATCTGTCGTATACCTTGCCAAACAAAGACGAACTGCAGTTTAATTACAGCAACCG
>Ga0302286_10001910_pt1 | contig 14861 bp, 6 predicted proteins | sample III_Fen_E2_3_FD_198765 | JGI IMG/M metagenome (GOLD analysis project Ga0302286, IMG submission 198765) | Peat permafrost microbial communities from Stordalen Mire near Abisko, Sweden - III_Fen_E2_3 | ecosystem: Environmental > Terrestrial > Soil > Wetlands > Permafrost | place: Sweden: Abisko...
TGTGGCGAGGTCACTATTCCCTCCGCCCGCAGCGCCTGATTCATGCTCTTGGCGGTGTCTGGATTTTCGAAGGTAACAATCAGGAAGCAACCAGTATCCCCCCGGGGATCGACGATCCGCCGCAGGCGCACCTGGGGATACGCCTCAAGTGCTTGGCGGATGCGATACTTGCTCGCCCGCATCCGGCTAATGATGGTGGGGAGCTTCCTCAGTTGCACGCGGAGCACTGCGGCGCGCATTTCATCGAGCCGGTAACCCCGGCCCCAGATGCAGAGGTCCAGATTGTCGTAGATTGCGCGGCCACCGTCATCCCGCGCGTAGCCGTTGTCATGGCAGGCCACGGCTCTCTGGTAGAGCCGCATATCGTTTGTAACCACGCATCCGCCTTCCCCGCTGCTCATGTTCTTATTCATCTGGAAGCTGAAAATCCCCACGTCGCCAAACGTGCCGACCTTCTTTCCTCCGACGCTCCCCCCAGCACACTGCGCGCAGTCTTCCACTAGAAACAGCTTCCTTTTCCGGGTGACTTCCAGAATGGCCGGGATATTAGCTGGCGATCCGCTCATATGCACCGCAATCACTCCTGCGGTGCGGGGTGTAACGTAGTTCTCCAGCTTCAGGGGGTCGATGCAAAACGTGTCGTCGATGTCGGCCAACACCGGGATCGCTCCGAGATTGACCACGGCCGCAACCACCGCCACCCACATGTAGGCGGGAATGATCACCTCTTGCCCTGGCCCCACTCCGAGAGCCGAAAGGGCCACATGCAGAGCGCCCGAGCCGCTGGTTACGGCCAATGCGTGGGTCACGCCCAGGAATTTTGCGAACTCCGACTCGAACGCGGAAACTTCACCCTGCAGGTCGATTCCGTAGTATCGAAACAAGGATCGGCTTTTCAGCACCCGTACCACAGCTTCGATCTCCGCATCATCGAGATGATGCATGCCAGGAAACTCCAGCGGCAGCGGTGTCGTCCTGGCGGGAGTGCCCCCTTGAGTGGCTAACCGATCGAGTTCGAGCACTCGCGTTTCTTGTTCTGATTTCATGTCATCTCCCTGCGGCCGTGTCAATTCAAAGTACTAATCACGATCTCTCGCGGTTCCGATTCTGACGAATTGCGCTCAACCACTGCGGGTGCGTGGCCGCCACAATCTGGAAACAAGTGGAGCTGCTCAACGCATTTCGAGCCCGATACTCTGAGCAGCTCCAACCCTGAATCGGCCCCCTCTTACTGCACTGCGCGCAGGTGGTCGTGATACCCCTGCCCATAGGTTTGTGTTGGTGTTCCGTTCGCATCGGTAATAAGCGATGGCCCTGCCGCACAGCCTGCGACCGTAAAGGCCCATGCCCAGTAGCCGACTGGCGGATTCGCCGCGTCTGCCCATGACATGAGCAAATCGATCTGGCTATGGTTGCAGGTGAATTGACCAAACTCAGAAATGATGACGGGGTAGCCGGCATTTTCGATTGCCTGATATTGGCTTGTCCAACAACTCGCCGTGTCGCACCCCAACCCGTCCTGATAGACATGAGCTCCTGCGACGATTGCATGGCTCGAATCCGCCGGAACGAAGCTGAGCCATTGCGAGAGGTCATTCGACCAATTCAAACCCGCTATGATGATCGCGTTTGTCGCGCCGGTCCCGCGGATCGTGCTGACTACGGACTGCGTCCCCACCACGGTCCACGAACCAGTACCCCCGGCCGCTGTACACCCTCCGTTGAGGTAGCACGACCAAGTGATTGATTGGGGCTCGTTCGTGAGGTTGAAGATCACTGAAGGGTTCCCCTTGAAGTAGTTCGCCACCGACTGCCAGAAAGCGGGCGCGTGGTCCGCATCCATGCCAGGATAGTTGTCGTCCACGGGAAGAGCTGAGCCGCCGGCGCCAAAATGGAGGTCAACCTCCACCACCATCCCTGAGGCCGTTGCCAAATTAACAAACGTGCCCATCGTGTTTTGGTAGTTTGTCCCGCTGGTGGCAGGCGGAGCGCCATTGATACCCAACCAACACTCCTCGTTGAGAGGAAGGCGGATGGAGTTGGCGTGCCAATCGTCCCGCATGTGGTTGATGGTTGTCTGGTTTCCTGTGGGGTTATCCCAGAAACCGGTGCCATCCAGGCACGCATACTCCGAACCTGAGAGGTTCACTCCACGCAGATCGAGAGTGGCCCCGGCGCTCACCTGCTTCAGCCCGAGTTTGCCTGCCGTTGTCGCTATGATTCTATTGCCCGACACACCCACGCCCGGAGCAGCGGACAATACCGTCGTAACCGTGACGCTTGCTGTCGCCGATTTCGTGCTATCCGCCACCGAAACCGCTTTCACCGTCACCGTCGCTGGGTTCGGCACCGCTGCCGGTGCGGTATACAGACCTGACGTCGAGATTGTCCCGACCGTCGAGTTCCCGCCCGTAACATTGTTCACCTGCCATGTAACGCTGGTGTTGCTGGCGTAGCTGACGGTCGCATTGAACTGCTGTGTGGCAGCCGTTGCTACTGAAGCCGTCGCCGGCGAGACCGCCACCGAAACCGGATTAAGCGTAACTGTGGCCGTTGCGGACTTCGTTGTGTCCGCCGCGGACGTCGCTTTCACACTGGCTGTTGAGACGCTCGTCACACTTGCCGGCGCGGTATACAAGCCGCTGGCTGAAAGCGTGCCCAAGCCGGTCCACGACCAAGTCACTGCGGTGTTAGCGGTACCCGTGACCGTCGCCGTGAATTGTTGGGTCTGGCCACCACCCAGTAAGGCTGACGTCGGAGAAATCGCCACCGATATCGCGGCAGGCGGATTCAGCGTAACCGTAGCCGACGCGGACTTGGTTGGGTCCTTGGTGGAGGTCGCTGATACTGTCGCCGTGGAAGTTGCCGTGATGGTGGCAGGGGCCGTATAGAGTCCTGTGCCCGAGACTGTTCCCAGTCCCGTTACAGACCATGTGACACCGGTGCCGCCTCCATTTGTCACCGTCGCGGTGAACTGCTGTGTGCCGCCTTGTCCCAGCGATGCGGCCGTCGGAGAAACCGAAACCGACACGGGGTTGATGGTGACCGTTGCTGTCGCCGACTTCGTAGTGTCGGCTACCGACGTGGCTTTCACCGTGGCTGTCGTTGTGTTCGTCACAGTTGCAGGCGCCGTATAGAGACCGGAGGCGGAGAGAGTCCCGACGCCGGTGAGTGACCAGGTCACGGAAGTATTGGAGGAGCCGGTCACGGTCGCAGTGAATTGTTGCGTCCCGCCTCCGATCAGTGTAGCCGTCGTTGGCGAAACGGAAACACTCACCCCGTTCGCGCTTGTAATGGCGAGGGCCTCGTAGTCTTCGGCCATCCCGTCAGTGCCATTGTTTGCCGTGAGGCCAACCTGCATGTACCGGTCGCTGCTTCGGACGTAGTTTGCCAGCGTTCCGGGGACATTAAAGGTCAACATGGCCCAGTTCCCCCAACACGCCACGCCGTTATTGTTTCCCACTGCTACGTAAGCGTTGGTGACCCAGTTCCACAAGGACCAGGTCCACACTTGATTGGCAGGGCAGGCACCCGAATAGTTCACCTTCAGTTTGATGGCAGTAATGCTGCTCACTGGGATGCTGGCCGGCAACGTGTACGACTCATAGCCGCTGTACGAAGACCCGGCGTTGAACTGAACGATTTTGCTCGTAGTCCATTGCGCTCCGGACTGATCATTAATGTCCAGCGTGGCAGCCGTATTCGCCGCATTTCCGGGTGAGGGGACAGTGCTTCCACCGCCACTCGCGAGAACTGTGTACGTTGTTGGAACCAATGTGGTCATGGTCTGCGCCGCGGCTGCCAATTGCAAGAGACCAAAGGCAATCAAAAGGAACAATGAGCGTCGCCCGTTAACCCAGGCGAGTTCTGCCTGCCGCACTTGTTGACAAGACATCTGGTTCTCCTTATTGGTCTACGTTCCGAATGGACATATCAGTCCCATGACATTAGCAACTCAAAAGAGGAACTTGATCGCGACCTGTCCGATACGCGGATCGCGGGCCGAGATAACTTTTCCGAATACAGCAGTGTCCAAAATGTTGCCACTTGGATTGTTGAACTGCGCGTGATTGAAGGCGTTGAAAAACTCGAAGCGGAATTGCAAGCTCTTGGTTTCCGTCAGACGCAGGTCCTTCAGGGCCGCCATGTCCCAGTTGTTGATACCGGGTCCGTGGAAGAACCTCCTCTTCGCATTCCCCAGCTGCCCCAAGGGTTCGATAGTGAATAGTGAATTGTTGAAATAGGGTTGGCAGCTGTCCGCATTGGGGTCGGGACAGCGGCGAGGATCCGTGATCTTCAGGCTCCCGGGAGTGAAATTGGGGAGGTCAACCCCGTTTTCATTGGGGCCGGTGAAATTCGTTCCCAGCAGAGAGTTGTCGTCGTTTTCGATCAGAGTGACCGGAAGGCCGGTTGTAAAGCGCGTGACCCCCGTCAACACCCATCCGTTGCTCCACCGGTTCGCGCCGAACATCTTGCCGAATGGCAACTCATAACGATAGCTGAGCACGAAATTGTGCTTCATATCGAATGCGGAAAGCGCCTTGCTGAGGCCCGGGTTGCGGGGATTCACCTGCTCCCCCAGTCCGGAGGCCAGGTCCATCGACTTGCTGTACGTGTAGGCTGCCATCAACTCCAGTGGGCCGCTGACGTGACGCAACGTAGTCTGGAGCGCGTGATAGCTTGAATTGCCGATATTGGCGTACCACCCGTTGCTGCCAATTTCCGGACTCAAGGGCCGCGTTCCATTCACCGTCTGGCCCTGAGCGTTGGTGTAACTCCCGTCCTCTCCGAACGGACCACATCCGGGTAACGCCAGACACAAGGCAGGATTGCCAGGATTGGCTTCCTGATCGACCAGCAGGTGACGCCCGAGAGCGCCAGCATAGCTCACATTCAATAACGTGTTTGGCCCAAACTGCCGCTCGATCGAGAACTGGAACTGCTGTGTCGAAGGGAGCCCGTTGGTATGCAGATAGCCGGGTGAACTGGTGATCGGCTCGTACACCGACCAGTCAATACTGTCGTCGGGATTGCCCGGACCGACATTCACAGGCGGTAGCGGCGGGGGGAAACGCTGGCCCTGACTAGCTCCGTCAGTCCGGTTCAGAAACGGAGTGCTGAATTGAGGCGCGCTCGGACTGACGTAAAAGAGCCCAAACGGCGGGTCTCCAACCACCAAGGCGTTCGTTAGCTGCTCGATGGCCGTGTAGTAGATTCCGTAAGCCGCGCGAATACTCGTCGTGCCCGAACCACCAAGCAATTTGCTCCATGCACCACCTTTGGCGTCGGGCGAATAGGCGAAGCCAATTCGCGGTCCGAAATTCCGGTAGCGCGTAGGAGCGACCGTGGACGGAATACCCGGATCGCCGGGAATCACCCAGCCCCGCGGCGCACCGGGAAACACAACCGACTGCAGGCCCGGCACAATGGTTTCGAGCTGGTTGTTCGTTTCGTACCAGGGCATGCTGGCTTCCCAGCGCAGGCCATAGTTCAGCGTCAAGCCAGGCCTCGCGCGCCAACTGTCTTGCGCGTAAAGTCCCAGATATCGACTGCGCGAGTGCAGTGGCTGCTGAAATCCCTGCAGGTAGTCGCTGGGCGCGCCAATCAGGAAGTCGGCATAGTCGTTCCCAGTTTCTGTTCCGGTGAAATCAAATGAGCCATTGTTAAAACCCGACAGGTGCGTTGTGATTTGGTCGTAGTGAAAATTGCCGCCGAACTTCCACGTGTGGTTCCCGCTCACTCGCGAGTAGTTGTCCAGCCACTGGAAGGTGTTATTGAACTGCCCGGAAACCTCGGGCGGGACGCCGATGGTGAATCCGTTAAAGACAATGGCTGGTACACCCTCGAGGGCGGGGGCCATTGGAACGATGCCCAGCGTCCCGGCGCCTTCCACGAATCCCAAAGAACTGAGCGTTACCCCGAGGCCATCCTTCGGTTTCGCCGAGAGGGAGGCAGAACGCAAATAGTTGAAGCGGAGTTCGTTAAAAGCTCTACCGCCCGACAAAGCCAGGGTGTTGCTGATGTTAAGTTGCTGCGCGCGACCCACTGTCACCGCCGCAAAACCAGGTACTGTCGCCCCACCCGAGGGATAGGGATCGTTCAAGTTGTAGTCGTCCAGAAAGTAGTAGCCTGAAAACCTGCCCCACCGTGTCTCCGCATCCAGCCGAAAACTGCCCTTGTCGTCTCGCAACCGCTGATTGAACGCCGACGTGGAGAAAATGCCAGTTCCCTGGTTCGCTACCGGAATGTATTTCGCCAGAGCAATGGCCGGAGCGGAGAAGGCAGCTTGCGGAATGATCGCATTCGGGAACACGCATCCGGAATCCGGGTCTGTGCTGGTGCAAGCAGCCCGATTGGGATTTGCCTGCGTCGGTCCGAAGTAATACGGCTCGCCAGCCGCGACTGAGTAGCCCAGTTCACTGGAAAGCGCGCCCGCCCAGGAGTCACCGCTGACCGCCGCGCCCGCCTCCTGCGCCTCGGCAAGAACATCGGCCACGTCTGACATGTCGCCGCCGCGCATGCCCGCCGTAGGAACCGATTGGGACTGATCGATCCCGACCACGGTGCGTGTGGCCTGGTAGTCGGTGAAAAAAAACACCTTGCTTCGGACGACGGGCCCGCCCAGGGTCCCGCCGAACTGGTTTTGATGGAAGGTGCCGCGTTCTGGTGAGAAAAAGTTCCTGGCGTCCAGACTGGTGTTGCGCAGGAACTCGAACAGGTCGCCATGCAGCGCATTTGTGCCGGACTTGGTCACGGCGTTAATTTGTCCGCCGCTATAGTTGCCGTATTCGGCATCGAAGCTGTTCGTGATAATCCGGAATTCCTCGATGGAATCAAGATTCGGAATGACCGCGGTCCCGTTATTGGTTCCCTCTTCCACAGTCCCGCCGTTGACCATGAAACCATTCGCTGTTTCGCGCTGCCCCCCGACCGAAAAGCCGCCCGCATTGAGATTGCCGGAAGGAGATGACGGACTGTACTGCCCGGAAGAAATTGGCACGACTCCCGGTTGTAGAGCCAACAGATCCGTGTAGCTCCTGCCATTGAGGGGAATCGTGGTCATCTTGGTATGCCCGATCACTTCTCCCAGTTGGGTATTCTCGGTTTCGACGTGAACCTCCGCGGCCGACACTGTGACCTTTTCAAGCACCTGCCCGACCTGAAGCGCAACGTCCACCCGCAGCGAGGTGTTCACCTCGATCGTCAGGCCGGTCTGGCGATAGTCTTTGAATCCGCCGCTTTGAACCTCGATGTCATAGGTGCCGGGGGCCAAACCCAGCAGCCCGTAAGCGCCGTCCGCGCCTGTAACCACCGTTTGTTTCACTCCCGTCTGAACATTGGCGGCAGTTACTTTGGCGCCGGCCACAACCGCTCCGCTGGCGTCTTTGACCGTCCCCGAAATGCGGCCGGTGACGTCAGCGCGAACGTAGGCGGTCACGGACAGGAGCAGGAGGAGAGTCAGAGTCGATCGAACGAGGGCCCGCGGCAAGAGATTGATATTTGGCATGGGAGGTTGATAAACGCGTTTACGTAAACGGGTTTATTCTTCAGCGGCCCATTTGTCAAGCATTTTTTTCGCCCCACGGAAGAAAGTTATTGCCGCGATCAGGCAGCCGAGGTGGAACCGCGCACAACCAGCACTGGTTTCACTTTCCGCAGGACTGGTTCTACCTGCGTCCCATTGCTTTGCTGCATCTGGATGGTGTGAAGGAAAATGGTGGCGCCAATCTTCCCGAGCTCCTCCATGGATTGCCCCACCGTAGTCAAGGGAGGATTGTAGTAAGCAGCGGCAGCCACATCATCGAAACCTACTACCGAGCATTGCTCGGGTACCTTCAGTCCGGCCTCGGTCAGGGCGCGGATCGCCCCGAAGGCGGTCAAGTCATCAAAGGCCATCACAGCTGTAAAACGCTGGCCTTTACGAAGGAGCTGAGTCATGGCTTCAAATCCTCCCTCGTAACTGGAAGCCGTGCCTTCCATTTGCACGACCAGCTTGGAATCCAGTGGCAGGGAAACTTCCCGGGCAAATTCGCAAATCCCCCGCCAGCGGTGAGCGCTGTCCACTACTTCTTTCGGTCCGCGTATGAAGGCGATACGGCGGTGACCATGCTCGTAAAGATGCGCGATGGCGAGTCCCGCCCCGGTTTTGTTGTCCACGGATACCGAACTGATCCATTCATGGCTGAACTCGCGTCCGATCGCGACCACGGGAACCCTGTTCTTGGCGAAGATGTCCAACATCTCCGTCTGAAGTTGCAGCGAGTTTGCGACCGCAATCACTCCTTCAATACGCCGCTCGAAAAGTGTGGCGACGTACTTCCGAAAGCGAGCACGGCTATTCTGGATGTCAATCAACACCGGGAGGTGGGGAGAGCGATAGAGCGCTTTGCCCACCCCAAGCAGAATCTGCGCACAATAGGGATCACTGATATCCGGGACCATGACCGCAACCGCGTGACTGTGGCTACTTCTCAGTGAGCGGGCAAACTGGTTCGGATGGTATCCAAGTTTTTCCGCCAGTTCTCGAATCCGTACCTTCGTCTTTTCCGAAATGTATTTGCCGGCCGGGGAGTTGTTTAAGACAAGCGAGATCGTAGTCGGCGAAAAGCCGCTGGCCTTGGCAAACTCCCTGATGGTTAACATCGCGCGGTTGCTCTGTTGGAGTGGATGCCCTGCTCGACTCCACGTCGAGTGTAAATAAATCGGCCGCGAAACGCGATCTGCGCTCAAGGCCTTGGATCTGGCGGGTCCGAATTCCGAAACTGACTTGGTGTCGCCCTCGGCTCCAAGCTTCGAACTAGTCACCGATCCATGTGCCTCGCGTTCGAGGCGCGCGTTCGGCCAACATCGATTTCAGTATCGCCAACTAGTTAAATCCGCCCCCTCGGGTGCCGTCTTCTGGATGCGGTCGAGAATCTTGGGCAGGTAACGCGTGTTGTAGTGCAGCCGCGAGATGTGGTTGGGCAGCGTGGGGTCGCCGTTCCAGCAGTGCTCGGCGCGCGGGCCGTAGGTCACTTCGCCGCCATAGGGCGGGTTGGTGGCGGAGTTGAGAAAGTCTTCCATACGGTAGACCGCATTGTTCAGGAAGTAGGTGTCGTCTGAGCCGACATAAATGTGGATCTTACCGGCGAGTGCAGGGCCTAGCTTCGCCCAGTCGCGCTCGAGGATCGCCTCCAGGTCGTAGTGCTGGCGCCAGTACTCAGCGACACTGTGGTCGATCTCTCCGGTCACCTTGTCGAAAATGGGCTGGGGATAGCCGTCCGCGCCCACCGGTCCGTAGACCGCCTGCCAGATGTCGAACTGTTCACCGCTGCGGCCGTGGTCGCCCAGCGCCAGTTCGTAGGCATTGATCTCCTGAGTGGTGATGAGGGTGTGGCCCAGGTAGTCGCGCATGGCCGGCTGCGCCACGCGTTTGTGCGCACCTTCCAGGAAGAAAGCGTTCTTATCGTCGTACAGATCGATGTTGGTGTAGGCGTGAAAGTCGATGGGGTCGGGACAGGCGGCAAAAGCGCCGTTGTAGTGGTCAGGGTAGAAGACCTGCACCGCCAGCGCCTCCCACCCGCCCGTCGATCCGCCGTACACAAATCGCGACCAGCCCTGGCCAATGGCGTGGAACTGCTTCTCGATAGCCGGTATCAACTCGGTTTCGATGGCGTCGCCGAAGGGACCCACGTTGGCTGAGTTCACCGCGTAGGAGTCGTCATAGTAGGGATTCGCGTGCTGGATTTTGACGATCAGCACACGGGGAACGCCGGGCGAGATCCACTGCTGGTAGAACTTATACGCTTCCTGCTGCTGGATGCGGTTGTAGCCCGCGATGTGGAATCGCTCGCTGTAGTCGGGCTTCAGGTCCGGGTCCGGCGGCGTGGTGCGGAAGTTGTCGAAATCGTCCACAAAGTGATCGTGGAAGATCATCAGCGGAAAGCGGGCGGCGGGGTGGTCGTCGAATCCCTCCGGCACCAGCACAACGGCGCTCAGATCCGTGGGCCGACCCCAGAACTTCGTGAGCACCTGGCTCTGAATGCGGATGTGGCGGATGTATTTGGTATCGGCCTTTGGGGGGATTGGCGGAATCACCTCCGTCAGCGCCAGTTGGATCGGCGCGCCACCGGGCTTTACAGTCATCTTCCGGGGCTTGGAGTAGAGGTTGCCCGGGGAGATGTTCCAATGCTGGCCCTCGCCCTGATCCATGTGCAGCTTCACGGTTTTTCCGTCCGCCCGGTGAAAGGTCTCGTACTTATTGAGCACGGCCTGCACAATGTACTCGCCGGCGGGAAGATCCTTGAGGCTACGGATGGGGTAGCCCGAGGCGCTTGCATCCACCAGCGCGGGTCGGCCGGGCTGCCAATGATCCACCGTCACGCCGAAGACGATTTGCGAACGCGGCGAGTCGTCGATCTGCATCCTCGGTTCCTGACTGGGATCGGTGGAGAGTAGCAGCAGTAGCCGTCCGTCCAACGGCTGCGCGCCTCTCTCCGTGGGAAAGGTGATCGAGAATGATTGAGCGGCAGCGACGGTCAGGGGACAGAGCAGGCAGGCTAGCGCAAGGGCGGTGCGTTTCATGCTCGATACTATACAGCGTCGGGCGCAACGCGCTCCTTAGCCAATCGGAGCTGTCGGACGTACCGCCAGCCAGAATACCTTCAGCGGGCCTGCGCTACCGCCTTTTCTAGACCATCAGCTGCCCTGCTGATTCCCGCAGCGACATTTTCGATGACTTCCGCAACCTGCGGGATCTGCGCGTCCGCTTGGTTCCATTTCTTCTCGTCCATATATTCGCGTACTGCCGCGATCGGCTTGGCTCCGTAACCGGTGTAGGCTCCCGGCGCGTAAATCTGGTTCTTGAACCACGGACGTTCCGGAAGTCCTTTTTCGTTCAAGAACAAACGAGGAATTTTGAGCAAGTCCGCGTTGATCGACTCCAGATCTTGCGCGGAAAGCGGCGGCGAACCCTTGGCCTTCCAGTCCGACAGTATTCCCGAATAACGCTCCGAATTTTTCTTGAGCAGATCAATCGCATTCTTCATCGGAGCAAAATTCATGTAAGGCGGCACAGTCTCGACCGGCGGCGCTACGGAGGGCTTCCGCGGATCTGCTGTGGCTGTGAACACGCCTTCCTTTCGCTGCAGATTACGCTCGGTGAACTCGTCTTGTTTGTCCTTCAGAAGTTTTTCTAAGTCTTCTTCGTACTTTGCGATCGCTTCCGCTTGTGGAGAATAATCATAGGGGATCAAGTCTGCGTCCGCGAGGCGCATCATTGCGGTGCCCGCCGTCTGCGCCAGCGCGCGCCCGTAGGCAAAATCAGTGTCGATGAAATGGGTATACCAATAGAAATCGTCGTAAATCGAATGGTACTGGTCCCCATCATCCTCGCCACCAAAGTCGATGCTTAAGGTCGGTATTCCAGCAAAATCCTGGAAAGCGGTATAGTCCGATCCGTCTCCCAAGGCGCTAACCACCAGATCGCCGCGCTTCCGAAGGTCCTTGCGCTCTTCTGCGTCCTTCGCATTCGCAATGCTGACTAGATGCGAACGCTGAAAGACCGACATGTGGGTCTCCGGATCCTCGATGTCGCGGGCCACACCGCTCACGAAACTCTGCAAATCCTGTGTCCCCCCAGGGAAGAAGTACCCCCTCTCGTTGGAGTCAGAATTGATGTAAGCGACGGCGTGCTTCTGCAACTCATTGAGATGGGTTTCTACCCATTCGACTGAACCCAGTAGACCGGGCTCCTCTCCATCCCACGCGCAATAGATGATGGTGCGTTTCGGAATCCACCCTTGGCGATGCAACTCGCCCAACATACGCGCCTCTTCCAGCATCGCGGCTTGGCCAGAAATCGGATCGTCGGCGCCGTTTACCCATGCGTCGTGATGATTGCCGCGAATTACCCACTGCCCGTCGTCCGCGCCGTGCAAAGTGCCAATCACGTCGTAAATCGGTTTGATGTCCCAGTTGGAAGCGACTCTCAGGTGAACCCGGGCTGGCCCAGGACCGATGTGATAGGTGACGGTCAGGGCTCCGCGCCAGTTTTCCGGAGCGACTGGGCCTTTGAGCGCCGACAGTAGCGGCAGCGCATCCGCGTACGAAATTGGAAGAACGGGAATTTTAGTAATGGTTTTCGCTTCTTGGATCGAGAGTCGCTTCGCCTCGGCGGTCGCGCCGACCCCGGGGGTTAGGGGATCGCCGGGATAATCCGTGTCCATCACGCTGCCGCGTTGCACTCCATCGCGCGGGCGCCAGCCCCCGGAGGGATAATCGTCGCCTTCAAAGAATCCATCGCCCTTTGGATCTGTGTAGATGATGCATCCAACCGCTCCGTGCTCGGCGGCGACTTTCGGCTTGATGCCGCGCCAGCCCTGGCCGTATCGGGCGATAACGATTGCGCCCTTTACCGAAATCCCCAGGCGATCAAGTTGTTCGTAGTCCTCACGATTGCCGTGGTTCACGTACACCAGCGGAGCGGTTACGTCTCCATCGGCCGAATACGCATTGTAGGTGGGAAGTTGTTCCGCAACCTGGTTTGAAGTGGGATCGAAAGCTAGCACGGGCTCCTGCAGCTTTGCTCGGAACTTTGTCGGTTGCACCAGTTCCACCACGCGCTCTTTCGGAGTGGGAAACAAAACATTGAAGGTTTCGATCCTTGCCTCGAATCCCCATTCCTTGAATTTCGCGAGAATCCATTCGGCATTGTCTTTATCGTATGGCGATCCCACGTGGTGCGGACGCGCGCTTAGCCGGCGCATATTCTCGCGAATGTTCCCGGGCACAACACCCTCCCGAAACTTTTCTTCCCATGCCCGCTCGGCCGATGAAGTGTCCGAACTGAATCCCGCAAGGCGAGCAGTCGCTTGAGCGGTCGCGGTTGATTCTGGTTTCGATTGGGCCGCAATCATCGGAACGATTGCAAGCAGGAAACAACCCACTGAGCGCAGCGTCATGAATAAGGGCTCCTGAGATGGTGAGCGCCGAGCTGGCAGACACGACTCAGCGTGATGTCTCCCCAAGCAGGCTGGGCAGTCTATTGGCACGGATCTACGAAGCCCATGGCCATGCCTGCAATTGCGAGACTGGCAACAAACCACCGCATACGATTCCGTGAACGCTAGCACATCGCAAGCCCGGGTGACAAATCCGGCGAAGCTCGATCAAATGTCCCAGATCGGAAACCAACTTAACGCCGGCCGGTCGATGTGCTCCCCCTGCCTCTTCCAAGTGAATGGACTCTCCAGGGATGTTGGCGAAGACCGTGGCCAAGAAAGCCGCGGTAGTGAACGTACTCCATTCAGCCGCTTGGGAGCCATGCCATTGCTTCGGTCTACAGACAACTCCAAGACTCACGGTCTAGAAGAGGAGGCCCCGGTCTTGTACCCACCGGAGCCCCTCGCGCGATGGAGGTCAGAAGTGACAACCTAGCCGGTGTGTAAGTCCGTGGGTGTAACGAGGTGTCGTGAACGATGCAGGCAACATCACCGTGAAAGGATTACGACAGTAACCGGCGGATCTTGATTGCAACGGTCATCTGCCCACTCCTGGCCACGCATATCGATCCGGGTGGAATGAGACAATCTGTTATCCCGTGACTCCGTCGACCGCGCGCGACCTTTACACACCTGCTAACCCGATTGTTACTGTAAACGCTGATCGCTGCGGGACCAGCCTCCCCTCCTCCGGAAGGCGAACGGCGACCAGTTCTCCTCAGGGAGTCGGAATCACGACCTTCGCTTCATTTGAGTTAGTGCTCTGCATATTGTTCGAATCGATGGCAGTGACTACATAGTAGTAAGTGGTCCCGGCGCTTACGGTGCTGTCGGTGTAGTTGGTGGAAGCGTCGAGCACAGGGTTGATTTGGGCGTAGGGTCCACCTTTCGTGGTGCCGCGGTAGACGTCGTAGCCGATCACAACGCCTTGGCTCGGATCCCAGGTGAGGTCCGTGCTGTGGGCGCTCACGGCCACCCCGACGCCGGTCAAGGGAACGGCGTTGGGGGAGTTCGCAGCATCGCTGGTGACGACCAGGTTGGCAGAGGCAGTGCCTGAAGCGTTTGGAGTAAACATCATCGTTGCGGTCACGCTCTGCCCGGCTGAAATGGTCGTGGGCAATGCGAGTCCGGACAGGGCGAACTCGGAACTATTGTCCTGCACAGATGAGATTGTCACCGGCCCGTTCGAAGCTGACAGAGTCAACGGCAAGCTGGCGGACGAACCCACCGTGACATTGCCGAAACTAAGACTCGAGGGCGAAACCACAAGGTTGGCCGCATTGGTGTTAACGCCGGTGCCCCACACACTGATGGTCAGCTTGGAATTCAGGGCATCGCTGACGAGAGTGACCGTTCCAGTGCTCTTTCCGGTCACCGACGGCGTGAAGTTGACTCGCAATTGTGTCCCTTGTCCCGGCTGCAGGGTGAGAGGCAAGGGGAAATTGCTAATGGAAAAGTCTCTACCGTCTTTCCCCTTGTGACGAATCGTGAGTTTTCGGCTTCCAGCATTGGTCAGCTGGAAAATGTATTGCGTGGATGTTCCGACTTGCACTTGGGCGTAATCGTAGCTGCAAGGGTTGCATTGGAGCTGCTGGGCCACCGCATGGGAAAGGGGCCAGGCAGACAGAAATAGAACCATTGCCATTCGGGGGAAGAATCTCATGGCCTTTCAATCTTGTGGCACCATGCTGGGGGGGACAAAATGACAAGGGCCAATCAAGCACATGTGAGTGAAGAATATCGCTGGAGAGCGCGAAGCCGCCGGCGCGACTGTCGGGAATCCTACAGACTCGGACCGCAGGAGGGGTATGTCGGTATTCCTTTTGGTTTGACTGGCATAACATCGCCATTACACGCAATATAAAAGGCGCCCACTTTGCG
>Ga0302286_10001913_pt1 | contig 14853 bp, 16 predicted proteins | sample III_Fen_E2_3_FD_198765 | JGI IMG/M metagenome (GOLD analysis project Ga0302286, IMG submission 198765) | Peat permafrost microbial communities from Stordalen Mire near Abisko, Sweden - III_Fen_E2_3 | ecosystem: Environmental > Terrestrial > Soil > Wetlands > Permafrost | place: Sweden: Abisko...
ATCCGACGCATAGAGACACGAATGTCGTGAATGCTGCCCGGCACGTAAATTTTTTCGGAAGAAGGATAAGAAATTCGGATATTGTTCTGCATACCTTTAGTTTTAGATATCGGGGTGCAAACAATGAAAGAAAGAGAAAACAGATACTATGAACGACTTCCTACGACGGCATTATCCGCATCAGGTTCATAGGGTATAATCTCAGCCTGAATAGTAAGGCACCCCTGATAATAGTCCGGCAAAAGTACACATAATATCTTCTTACCAGTACATTTTAAAATGTTTTATCGTTTTTTTATAAAAACGTCCTTCAACAATCGGATATTACGGATAATTCCTGTGACTGTTATTGAAACTGTTCGTATGATGTGGTGATGTGATGATGTTATGATATAACTATATGATGAAGTGATGATTAAAGAGAAAAAAAACCACAAACAACAATTATTAAGACATTTCAAATGAAATATGCGACATCTTCATACCTTCTACTGAGTACCATTGGAGCGTATAACATCTTGTATTTTCGGGATCAAAATAGGAACTTTTAAGAACATATCCTTAAACCACAAAAACGTCTTTAAATGCCTATTATAGCAGTTTAAAGACGTTTTAAATGAGGTACTTGGCGGATTCGAACCGCCGTGTGCGGTTTTGCAGACCGGTGCCTAGCCACTCGGCCAAAGTACCTTGTTTTTCGGTTTGCAAAGATAGTATTTTTTTGCTTCCGAACAAATAACTGTGATAAAAAAGTGAAAAAAAAGCTTAAATCGATAGATTTTTAGTGTTTTTCTGCTTGTCTGCGATCCTGTATATCATGTAATAATTTGCGTTTAAATTCACGTTCGGCTTTATAATACCTGAAAAGCGTCTCTGAATCCAATATCTTACGCAGTTTAAGATGATAGATTTTAGACAGTTGAGCTTCTTTATACTCATTGTCTATATATCTGTCGTTGAGGGCTGCATAATTTGGCTTCACAGTTTTCGCATTCTTTAGCGCGGATTTAAAAAACTCCCGGTTTTCCTGATGTAACTTCCACGTCAGGTTTTCATGTTCTATAAATACAGGCTTTACATCTTCTGCTTCCTTAGGCGATAATTGCGCTTGTGTGATCAGTGCCTGCCATTTCCGTTCGTGAAATTCCTCTATTTTAGAGAATTTATTATGATCCTGGGCAAATGCAATAGTACTTAAAAATACCAACATCACCAGTAAGTTCTGTTTTATCAGTTTCATATAATTATATTTTTTTGAAAAATAAGTTTTTCAATTTTAACTTTAGTTAGCCGGTTCGCTGACATAATAATCAGCCAGGGAGTTTTCATCGACTTGTGAGAGTACATACGTTTCGTAATTCTCGGCATTACGGGTGGTATTATTTTTATTTACTGTGTAGAAAACCTGACCCATTATTAAAACACCAATAAACATGGCAGCCATATACATCCAGGGTTTAAACACTTTCCTGGATATTGATTTCTTGAATCCGATTTGTTCTTCTATTTGAAGGGCGAATTGGTCGAAATAATTTTCGGGAACAGTAAATGGCAATTCCTTACTCATTTCTTCTATCAATATGTTTTTATTGTTTTTCATACTATTTCTTTGACTGTTTCGATATAGGTAGGTTTAATCCAAATTTCATTTTTAAGTTAATTCTATTGAAATTCTCCTAAATCCTGATTCTATCTCATTCTTCTTCAAAATACTTTTCTATTTTTTTAACGGCATAGTGATACGATGCTTTCAATGCTCCTACCGATGTTCCCAGGATAGCTTCCATCTTTTCATAGGTCATATCATCAAAGTATTTCATATTAAAAACCAGCCGCTGCTTTTCAGGCAATGTCAGGATGGCCTGTTGTAATTTCAGTTGAATTTCGGTCCCATTAAAGTAATTATCAGCCTTCAGGTTTTGAAGCAACCCTTCCTCCACTTCATCAATCGAGCTTTGGCTCCTCATGCGTTTGTTCGTCAGGAAGGTGAGCGTTTCATTCGTTGCAATCCGGTAAAGCCAGGTAGAGACCTGCGAATCGCCCCTGAATCCCTCCAATCCGTTCCAGGCTTTCATAAATGTGTTTTGCAATACATCATTGGCATCTTCATGCGACAGGACCATCTTCCGGATATGCCAGTATAGCCGTTCCTGATAGGTACGGACAATCACTGAAAAAGCCCCGGCTCTTCGATTCGGCTGACTAAACTGATGTACCAATTCCTCTTCAGTTAGATTCATACGTGTTCAGTGGGGGAATTTTGCATCAGGTTTATCTTCATATAATTTCTATTATGACTTGAATTAAAGATTATTGTTTAATTGCACCTCTTAATTCACTCTCGTTATATCGGCACGTCCTTCAAAGTACCGCATAATATTCTGTGATACAAAACGGCTCATTTCTATCCGTGCCTCAACGGTGGCTGTGCCGTTATGCGGTGAAAGCACCACATTATCAAGTTCCAACAACTCCCTGCTGATGTTAGGTTCGAATTCATACACATCCAAGGCCGCATACCCGATCCAGTGATGTTGCAAGGCATCAATCAGCGCTACTTCATCCACAACAGGTCCACGGGCGGTATTGATCAAAATGGCTGATTCTTTCATTTTTTGAAAACTGATCCTTCCTATCAAATGGAATGTTTCCCGGGTCAAAGGAGTATGCAGCGATACTACATCACTCGTTTTCAGCAGTCCGTCCAGACTCAGGTATTTTGCCTGGTAGAGTTGCTCCAGATCAGGAGACAGCCTGTTACGGTTGGTGTATACAATTTTCATACCACTTGCCAAAGCCCGGCGGGCAAGTGCCTGCCCGATCCTGCCCATTCCAACGATTCCCAACGTTTTTCCATATAAGGTCTGACCCAGGTTTTCCAACACGCCCCATTTCAACCCGTCAACGATCCGCATCTTCCGGTCACATTCAGGAATCCGGCGGGCAGCTGCCAGCATCAAGGCAAAGGCATGTTCGGCAGTAGGTTCAATAACCGGGTCGGGGGTATTGGTCACGACAATGCCGCATTCGGTGGCATACTCCACATCGATATTGTTGTACCCAACCCCGTAATTGGCAATTATTTTCACATTTCCCCGGGCCCCATCAATGACTTCTTTGTCCACCTTAAACTGGAATGTAGACACAAATGCATCAAAGCCCGGCAGCAGGTGAATGACTTCTTCCTTTGTGAACATTTCTTTTTCAGGAAATACAACTTCATGCCGATCCATCAATTCAAAAAACCCTTCCGTTAACAATCGGGTTGACACCAGAATACGCATAGTAAAAATTTTATAATCCCGTTAAAGAATAAAAAGCAGGTGCACAAATATACTGGGTTTTAAGGAGATTTGCAAACAATAAACGGGATTCCTGAAATATAATAAAATAAAAAATCCGGCTTGTTTGATCAGACTTTCGGAAATAATGATAACATTTGTATTTATTACAATAAAATCAGCACTCGCCAAAACAACTTCTAATTTAATATGTTTAATAATTGTTGAAAGATTGAATGTAAGATCAGATTGACTTAACCGCATCAATTTCAGTTCATATTTTCTAAAACCAGAGTATAAAACATAAACAATCATTGCATGAAGATTCACGAGTATCAAGCGAAAGAGATTTTTTCACGTTACAACATTCCCGTTACAAAGGAGTTGTTGTGTTTTACAGTCGACGAAGTGAAGGCTGCCACAGTTCTATTGGGGCTGCCGGTGGTAGTAAAGGCCCAGGTATTAACCGGGGGCCGGGGGAAGGCAGGTGGTGTCAAGCTGGCCCGCTCAGTGGAAGATGCCACAGCAGCAGCCAATCAGATACTGGGCATGGACATTAAAGGCTTTTCGGTGGAGAAAGTGTTGGTGGCACAGGGTGTCAGGTTCAGCTCCGAGTATTATGTCGGCTTAACCATCGACCGCAATACCAAATCAGTGTTGTTTATGGCCAGTAGTGAAGGCGGAGTCGAAATTGAAGAAGTGGCAAAGGATAATCCGGATGCCATCCTGAAATTCCCCATAGACCCTGATCTGGGAATGACTCCTTTTATGGCGCGTAAAATAGCCTTTGCTCTTTTCACTGATTTTAAACTAGTGAAGCAAGCCGCCGATCTCTTCCAAAAACTATACCGCATTTTCCTGGATACCGATGCTTCCCTGGTGGAAATAAATCCCTTGGTGCTTACTGACGAAGGGAACCTGCTGGCTTTGGATGGTAAAATGAATTTCGATGATAATGCCCTGTTCAGGCAAAAAGAAATAAACGCTTTCCTGGAACCTACCGAAGACGAAGTAAAAGAACTGGATGCCAAAGATAAAGGATTAACCTATATCCGGCTCGATGGGTCCATTGGGTGCATGGTGAACGGTGCCGGGCTCGCCATGGCGACTATGGATATGATTAAATATTATGGAGGCTCTCCGGCTAACTTTCTGGACATTGGGGGTAGCTCCAGTCCCCGGAAAGTAATCGATGCCATGAACCTCTTACTCTCCGATAAAAATGTAAAAGTAGTGATGATTAATATCTTTGGCGGCATTACCCGGTGTGATGATGTTGCCCGAGGGCTGGTGGCTGCATTGGATCAGATTAAAGTAACTGTCCCTATTGTAGTCAGGTTATCCGGCACAAACTCGAAGGAAGGACTTGAAATCATTAAGTCAGCCAACCTCCCCGTGGTTGAAACCATGACCCAGGCGGCACAAATGGCAATTAGCCTTTGTTCTTGATTTGGTTAATTAGTTAATTGGTTGATTAGGTAGAATGAGTTATACTGGTTAAAGCAATAAATATTACTTTTAACTCAATAACTAACAGAACCTTCTAACAAACTATGTCAACTTAATCAACTTAGTCACCCAATTAAATAATTAACCTGTAACCAAATCAACCAATTAACTAATCAACCAGTCAACCAATTAACTAATCAACCAATCAACAAACACATGAGCATATTAGTCAATAAAAACACAAAGTTAATCGTTCAGGGAATAACAGGAAGAGATGGAAGCTTTCATGCCGTCAAGATGAAAGAGTATGGAACCAATGTTGTAGGGGGTGTTTCGCCCGGCAAAGGAGGTCAACAGGTAGAGGGAATTCCTGTCTTCAACACCGTGGAAGAAGCTGTCAAAGCAACAGGAGGCAATACCTCCATCATCTTCGTACCCGCCCCGTTAGCGGCAGATGCCATCCTGGAAGCTTCGGAAGCAGGCATCAAACTGGTTGTGGCCATCTCCGAAGGCGTTCCAACCCTGGACATGGTACGAATCACACCCTACCTGAAGAAGAACGGTACCATGTTAATCGGGTCCAACTGTCCCGGATTAATATCGCCGGACGAATCACTGGTCGGGATTTTACCTGCCAATATCTTCCTGAAAGGAAATATCGGTTTAATGAGCCGAAGCGGCACACTCACCTACGAAATGGTAAACCAGCTTACTACCAACGGACTGGGTCAAAGTACCTGCGTGGGCATTGGCGGTGATCCGGTGGCCGGATTATACTATCAGGAATTACTCCAACTCTTTCAGGATGATCCCGAAACCAAAGCCATTGTCTTGATTGGTGAAATCGGCGGTGATGCCGAGGAGCGTGCCGCACAGTATATCAAGGAACACATCACAAAACCCGTGGTTGCCTTTATTGCCGGTCAGTCGGCACCTCCGGGAAAACGCATGGGACATGCCGGAGCCATCATTTCAAGCGGAAGTGGAACTGCCGAGGAAAAGATACTGGCTTTCGAGAAAGTAGGTGTACAGGTAGCCCGGATTCCGGGTGAAATTCCTGAAATCCTTAAGAAATTAATGGGTAGCCGGAAATAAACACATTTGGTGTTTAGCAAAAGAGGTTCGAAGTGTTTTACTTCGAACCTCTTTTTTATTGGTATGACTGTGATTTAGTCACGGCTTCGCTATTCTTTACTGAATACGAATGTCAAGCGAATCCGTCACGACTATATTCACTTATTCCTGCACCATCTTTACTATCTTATCTTTTTCAAACCCTCTTTCCACCAGTTTCGTGATTAGTGAATTATACAGTGCTGCCTCCATCCTCGGGGTTCTGGAGAGTATCCACAAGGTTTTACGGTTCGGATCGGATACCAAAGCCCATGAATAATCTTCCGCCAGGTCAATGATCCAGTAATTTCCTTTGAAAGGCCAGAAAAACTGTACCTTCAGTTTTGCATTCCCTGAATTCTTCACCACAAAAGCTTTTCCTTTGATGTTATTCTCTTTCCCTTTTTTTTTCGACTGGTTGAAAACCTCAATATAACCGTTTTTTGCGGTATATGTTGCTTTTACATGCGTACATCCTTTTTCAAAGAACTGAGGGTACGATGCCAATTCATACCAGGTTCCGGCATAGCGTTGTAAATCGACAGACTTTACGGTCGTCACGGTCGTTTTCGGTTCACCGGCCGTGCATCCGATCGTTACAAAGAATGCTGCCACCAGGGACTTTAGGGTTGTCTTCATGTTTTATAAAATAAAAGTCTTGTTGTTCTCCTTTAAAACAGGAAACAAACATAGTTAGTTTACGATCAACCCCATTCTTTTTTATCATTTCTTTTCTATTCAAGAGAGTTTATGTTGAAGAATAATCTATTCACCTCAACAATACACAGTTAAAAACAGATCGCTCTGTTACTAAGCAGATGGATAATGTAAAATGAATATCCGCAATGTGTCCTAAAATAACAAAAACAGGTTCGGTGCCTCCGATAATACGAAATATAATGGCAAAAATTACTGTTTTGGATATTTTGGTGATAGTCATATTATTTAATATCTTTTTTCAGACACATGGCCACTCTGTTTTGACAGTCCCTGCGACCTCATTCTGCCTACCGACTTGAGCCAGCATCGAAGCCAACCCTGATCCTGATCCTCAATCACTCCTGAAATGGGTTCATTTATTTGAATTTCATCCAAAGGGAGTCTGAACTGTATTTAAACGCCACTCATTCGCTGTACAAATACACTTAAAAAGGGGTAGAGTTAGGGTTGAGATAGGGTTTAATTAGGTTTACCCCTCTTTGCCCTATCTCAACCCTATCTCAACCCTATCTCAACCCTATCTCAACCCTATCTGAAGAGCGAACAGATACAGACTGAATTAAGTTGATGCACTATTGACAAAGGGCTGCACCGTCATGCCGTTTACCTTCAAAATGGAAAGTGCAGATAGGATTTCCAAGAATTGAAAAGTCGGCCGGAGGGTGTAGTTCCTCAGGGGAAAAGGTAGAAAATGACGAACGGATAATTTAGAATGCGACATTTCATCTTCCTATTCCTTCTTCCAAAGGAGAAATAAATACAAAACAACGAACAGGATTTCTCGATGAAATATAGTTTATCTGAATTAAGATCAGGGGTGCCATTTTCCTACATTTTGGTAATATCACTATGGATTTACCTCCCTTTAGGTATTCTTTCAACATTTAATAAATTAACAATACACTTATACATTACTAGTTATCAACATATTAATTTATTGGCACAGGAATTGAAATACCCTTTTCGGAATAAAAACATTTTAGTGCACAAAAATGGTTTTTATATCCGGTAACTTTTTGATCCCGCAAGCACAATGATTCATCAGGTTTTTAACATGGCTGCCGACCTTTCATTTTATCGGGAAGGGGAATTATTTCTGGGCAATGCACAAATCAGGCTACTGAAACAAGTGGCAGTGGATGGGTCGATCAATTGTGCGGCCAAGAACCTGAAGATGTCGTACCAGCACGCCTGGCATTTGCTGGACCGATTGAACCAGTTATCGCCGATACCGATAGTGATCAGGCAAAAGGGCGGCAAAGATGGTGGCGGATGCCGGATCAGCCCGTATGGCATGAAACTGATACGAACCTACGAGAAAAAAGTAGCGGACATTATCCGGTTTTTAGAACAAAGCAACAGCGAATTGGAAAGCTGTTTTTTTTAATAAGCGATATTCTTTGAAGGGCATATCGCTTAAAATTTACAAAGCGTTGTTCTTTAAAGTTTATATCGAACAGAGAAATTTACAATTTATTAATTTACTATTTACCATTAATTAATTTACTATTTACTAAGTAGTTGGGACAATATATTATCCTGTTTTATTACTTGAAAAATAAGCCTAACAGTTTTTCTAAATAAGGGAATCAGGGTTTTAATATAGGGAAATTATGTTTTCTACGAAGGGTTAATATCTAAAAATAAGGGCTTTGAATTAGAAACCTTTCCGATAAACCGGAATGTACCCTATTTTTATTATTTACCCCTTAGAAGAAATATTAAGCAAAAACATCTAACCCTTATTTAAACTAGCATAATACGACATTATTTAGTTTCTGTTACTTATTAATTCATCTACAATTTACAAATTACTATTTAGCGAATTTATATTTATCATTAAAACAAGCATTTATGAAAACAAACATAACAAGATTACTTCTTTGCATACTGGGATTTATTCCCGTGGCTTTAATGGCACAAACGGTAGTTATTGATGGAGAAATCCGTCCAAGGGTAGAAGAACGCGATGGATTTACAAAACCCTTGCTGGAATCAAATGATCCCGGCGTTTCGGTCATTCAACGTACACGGTTGGGAATGACATTTACCAGCGGATTATTAAACACCCAAATTACATTGCAGGATTCCAGGACATTCGGTCAGAACCCCAATGCATCGAGTGATGCCACAACCGGAATTTTTGAAGCATGGGCAGAAATGGTGTTATTTCGGGGAGGCTCGCTGAAAGTAGGGCGGCAGACTTTGACTTACGACGATAAACGGCTGTTCTCCGCTTCAACCTGGAGCAATACCGGGACTTCCCATGACCTGGCCTTATTCAAATACTGTATAAATGATTTTCAGGGGCATATCGGGCTGGCCTACAACAACAACGCCATGATTTCATCTGAGACATACTATACTCCAAAATCAAATTACAGGTACATGGGGTATGTCTGGTTATCGAAAGACATTGTGAAAGGGTTGAATGTAAGCTTAATCGGTGTGGACGAAGGTGTACAGGATACCATTGGGACTAAAAACGGAGCAAATTACCTGAAGACCAGCATGTACCATGCCTACACGTACGGAGGCAACCTGAAATATGCGGACCCGGCTCTACCTGTTAGCGTCCTGGCAACCGCTTATTTTCAGGGTGGAAAGAATATCTCAGGATCAAAAATGAACGGAAGCCAGCTAGCCCTAAACATTGATTACAAATTCTCAACCATTCTCTCGGCAAACATTGGGAGCAACTATATTTCGGGGGATAATAAAGCAACGGATGGGATACAATCAAATTTCAAGAAGCTATACGGAACCGATCACAGCTTCAATGGTTCCATGGAATACTGGAAAGTACCATTAACCCAGGGATTGCTGGATTATTATGCCGGAATAGCAGGTAAGATAAATAAGGATCTAAGCCTGGAAGGGACCTTCCACCTGTTTAATTCAGAATATTCGGGAGTAAATAAAAAGAAGATCGCATTTGGTAAAAATCTGGGTTCAGAGCTGGATCTGGTTGTAAACTACAAACTCAATACATGGACCAGTGTTCAGGCAGGCTGGTCAACGTATTTCACCACCACGAACACACTCGTATCCAAGGATATAATTACATCTGCCACAGTAACTCCATCAACCAGGACACCACAATGGGCCTATGTCATGCTGACGATCAAACCGGCATTTTTGAATAACGTATCGGGGAAGTAAGTTGATTGGTTGATTCAGTTAATTGGGTTAATTGAGTTGAATAAGTTAAACGTAATTTAGGACAAAGACATACAAGTATAAAAAAAGAACATTATGAAAAGAATAATTATTTCGTTAGCGATAGTACTCGCTACCCTGTCAGTATCGGCACAAAAAGTAAATATAGCAGCGGCAGCAAACCTGCGCTATGTGTTGGAAGAAATCAAAACAGTTTATGTAAAGCAAAACCCGAAAGCGAAAGTAAATCTCACATTCGGTGCATCGGGCATGCTGGTACAACAGATTATCAATGGTGCCTCCTTCGATTTATTTATGGCTGCTGATAATGAATTTCCGTTGAAGTTAAAGGAAAAAGGACTGACTTCGGGTGCTATGTCGACTTATGCAATTGGGAAACTGGCCATGTTCAGCACGACCCTGGATATCGATAAAATGGGACTGAATGCATTAAAAGACCCGTCGGTGAAGAAGATTGCCATTGCCAATCCGGAGACAGCACCCTATGGGGAACGGTCCATTGAACTGCTGAAAAGCCAAAAACTGTACGAACCGTTGAAATCAAAAATTGTGTTGGGGGAAAATATATCCCAGGCAGCACAATTTGCATTTACAGGGAATGCAGAGATTGGATTTATTGCCCTATCGCTGGCACTGGCTCCTGAAATGGCAGGAAAAGGAAGTTACTATCTCGTTCCTCAGCACCTGTACAAACCGATTGAACAGGCTTGTATTTTGATCAAAACACCGGTATTAAATACGGAAGCTGCTAAGTTCAAGAAGTTTGTCTTGTCACCGGCAACGAAGGCTATCTGGGAGAAGTGGGGATATGGAATAGTTGGTAGTAGATAGTTGGTAGTAGGTAGTTAAGAGTTTGAAGTTTGAGAGTTTTGGAAAGTAGATGAAATAGTAAATGATTAAATAGTAAATAGAATAATGAATCAGGACTTTATAAATACACTTTTGCTTACCGGCAGATTGGCGGGCTGGACTACGGTTATACTTTTTATGATTGGTTTTCCGATAGCCTATCTGCTGGCATACCGCCGGTTTCCGTTGAAAGCAGTAGTGGAAGCATTGATCAGTATGCCATTGGTACTTCCTCCTACCGTACTGGGATTTTATATGCTGGTAGCGTATAGTCCGCAGAATGGGTTTGGAAGATTTCTGGTGGAGCATTTTAATACCCGGTTGGCATTTAGTTTCGAAGGGGTACTCATAGCCAGTGTGCTGTTCAGTCTGCCGTTTATGATTCAACCGTTGCAGAACGGATTGACCAGTATTCCTAAAAGTTACAGGGAAGCTTCCTACACCCTTGGGAAATCGGAATTTACCACATTGATCCGTGTATTAATTCCAAACATGATCCCATCGATCATTACAGCGGTAGCCATGACTTTTGCACATTGTATCGGGGAATTCGGGGTAGTCATTATGGTGGGTGGTAATATGCCCGGTGAAACAAGGGTAGCTTCCATTGCCATTTATGACGAAGTACAGGCCATGAATTATCATGCCGCCAATCAGTATTCATTTATTTTATTTATCATTTCATTGCTCATCCTGACACTGGTTTACAGCATGAATGGCAAGAAAACAATATTATTTTGATATGTTGAAAATTGATATACAACGTGCCATGCTCACTTCGGAAGGGAAAACAAACCTGGAAGTATGTACTGAAATTCAGGATAATGAACTGTTGTGCCTGTTTGGTCATTCCGGAGCCGGCAAAACGACATTATTACGCATACTGGCAGGCTTGACAAGGCCCGACAGGGGGAAAATCATTTATAATGATGTGGTCTGGTATGATTCGGATAGAAAAATAAATGTTTCACCACAGGATCGGAACATTGGATATATGTTCCAGGATTATGCCCTTTTCCCAAATATGACCGTGGAGAAAAATATACGTTTTGCACAGAAAGAAAAAGACACAGAAGAAGTCGATAAGTTACTGACTCTTTTTGATTTAATGAACCTGAAAAATCAACACCCGGGTAAACTTTCGGGTGGTCAGAAGCAACGGGTGGCACTAGCGCGTGTTTTAGCTGCTAAACCGGATTTGCTACTGTTAGATGAACCCCTTTCAGCACTTGACTTTGATATGCGTGAATCGTTGCAACAAGAAATTCAAAAAGCTCACGACCTGATGAAAGTCATCACATTGATGGTCAGCCATGATCATCAGGAAGTAATACAGTTGGCAACTTCGGTTTTAGTCCTGAAAAACGGAGTAGTGGTAACAGAGGGAAAACCGGCAGATGTTTTTTGTCTCAGGTATCCTGAGTACAGGTATTGCTAAAAGGCAGCAACTTTCTAACCAGTCAAAGGCAGAAAAGAAATTTAATTATCGACAAGTTTCATAATAAAATGAGATAAGTATTTAATGTCAATCATCAAACTATTATTAATTATTTAAATTTATAAAAATATGGAAATCAGCGCAAGAAACAAAATGAAAGGAACTATTGAGGAAATTACCCTGGGTAGTGTTATGGCAAAAGTAAAAATCAACATTGGGAATGGAAATGTAATAAGCTCTGTTATCACGATTGAAAGTGTCGCGGATTTGAAACTTAAAACCGGAGATACAGTATATGCCATTGTAAAATCGACCGAGGTAATGATTGGAAAATAAATCCAACGGGCATTGATCTGAAAACGGGCAGGAAGATTAAAGACCTGGCCGTTTTCTTAATCTATTCAGCATGAGACAAGACATTTTACAGTCATTCCTTTGACGAATAATTAGTTGTAACAATAGAATGTCCTGGTTGGTCTTCTTCAAATATGACCTCTCCCCTGCCCTCTCCAGACCTCTATCCCCCTTCGGGGACTTTCTCCTAAAGGAGAAAGAAATAGGAAAAAAGTATTTGAGAGGGCGATAGAGCTGAGGGTTGATTAAGTTTTATTTAAAATAACAGGACATTATTTATTTCCAATTACTTAATTATAAAAACATCAATAAAAGATGGACGAAATAATCATTAAACCAATCGGTACTATATTTACCCCGCATACATCAATTAAAGGCATGCCTATCCAGCCTCTGGCAGCCAAAGGAATCAGGGGATTTATCAAATTATTACCCGAATATACAGAGGGGTTGAAAGACCTGGAAGGGTTTTCGCACATCACCCTGCTTTACCATTTTCATAAAATAGAGGGGTACGAACTGGTTGTCACACCATTCATGGACACTCAAGAGCATGGGATTTTTGCCTGTAAAGCACCCAAAAGGCCAAATGCAATAGGTATTTCTACGGTTAAACTAATCAACATAAATGAGAATGTTATTATCATTGAACAGGTTGATATGCTGGATGGCTCACCACTCATTGACATCAAACCTTTTTACCCGAGATACGACAACAGATTGAATACAAAAATAGGGTGGCTTGAAAAATACAAAGAATTACCGGTCGAGAAATTACGTTCGGACGAGCGTTTCAAAAAGTAATCCTTATCTCCCTATTCACAAAACTTGCTTGTCATTCAAAAAAAAAAGGAGTTCCCCGAAGCAGATGGATCATACAAAGCAAGCTCTATTAATCCTACATTTTAAGTGTTTCAACCTACATAAATGTAAGATTATTCGATTATTACCCTCCTTCAGAAATACCCCTTTTTAACAGAAATACACTTACAGTGATATTTTTTTCGACGTATACCTCAATATGTTAGCACTCTATTTAGCCTCCAACAACCCACCCGAAATGTTAATGGCACGATAAATGAATAAGGGATGTCAGTACATACAAAATCAGAAACATTAGTTCTACATTTAAAAGATAAAAAAGATGAGAAAAATTGCAATCTACGGAAAAGGCGGAATCGGTAAAAGTACCACAACGCAAAACACAGTAGCCGGACTGGCTGAAATGGGTAAAAAAGTAATGGTAGTGGGTTGTGACCCAAAGGCCGATTCAACACGGTTACTATTACACGGTTTAGCACAAAAAACAGTATTGGATACGCTTCGTGATGAAGGTGAAGACATCGATCTGGATGATGTAATGAAAACAGGATTTAGCAACACCAGTTGTGTGGAATCAGGTGGTCCTGAACCAGGTGTTGGATGTGCCGGTCGCGGTATTATCACTTCTATCAACTTATTGGAACAACTAGGAGCTTACGATGAAGAAAAAGCGTTGGATTACGTATTCTACGACGTATTGGGTGATGTTGTTTGTGGTGGATTCGCCATGCCAATCCGTGATGGGAAAGCCGAAGAAGTTTACATCGTAGTATCGGGTGAAATGATGGCTATGTATGCTGCCAACAACATTTGCAAGTCAATCTCTAAATTTGGTAAAGTAGGGACTGTACGGTTGGGTGGTTTGATTTGTAATTCACGTAAAGTGGACAATGAAGCTAACATGATTGAGGAATTTGCCCGTCAGTTAGGAACCCAGATGATTCACTTCGTGCCTCGTGAAAACATGGTTCAACATGCAGAGATTAACCGGAAAACAGTTATCGACCATGCTCCCGATCATGCACAGGCAAACGAATACCGCGCCTTGGCCAAGAAAATAAACGATAATAAAATGTTTGTTATACCACAACCATTGGAAATGTCAGCCCTGGAAGAATTACTGGTTGGATTTGGAATTATGAACTAGAAAATAACCCCCAACCCCTAAAAGGGAGTAAGACTTGGTCTTTGATAAAGTTTGGGGGTATATTGAACAAAAAAACTTGATCTTAAAGCCCCTTTAGGGGTTTGGAGTAATTAATTTATAAACATAGCCTTCTTACTCCCCTTTCGGGGTTGGGGGTAGGTATTAAAACATTTAATATATGTATTTATTAAGAGCAATAGTTCGTCCGGAGAAATCAAGCGTAGTAATGAAAGCATTGTTTGATGCAGGCTTTCCGGCAATCACAAAACTAGCCGTATTTGGTCGTGGGAAACAACGAGGTATAAAAGTAGGAAATGTAACTTACGATGAGCTTCCAAAGGATTTGCTTATGATGGTTATTCCTGAAAAAGACAAAGATTTCGTAATTGAGACCATAATGTCTTCAGCTCGTTCAGGCGAAAAAGGGCAGTTTGGAGACGGTAAAATTTTCGTCACACCGGTAGAAGAAAGTTATACAATATCCAGCGGGAAACAAGACT
>Ga0302286_10001915_pt1 | contig 14845 bp, 13 predicted proteins | sample III_Fen_E2_3_FD_198765 | JGI IMG/M metagenome (GOLD analysis project Ga0302286, IMG submission 198765) | Peat permafrost microbial communities from Stordalen Mire near Abisko, Sweden - III_Fen_E2_3 | ecosystem: Environmental > Terrestrial > Soil > Wetlands > Permafrost | place: Sweden: Abisko...
TACAGATGACTTGAAAGCAATTGGAATTGAATATTTCGTAAATGTAAAAACCAATGTGCTTGATATGTTGAAAACGTTTAACAGCAAATTAGGAATTAAGTAATTCTGCTTTTCAATTAATTGTAAAATAACTGTGTACTTGTTTACTCGTAACCCTGTTTACTATTTGTAACTCGTAACTTGTAACTTGTAACTCGTAACAAAAACAATATGAAACCAAATTTCAAAAATATAGATATTAAAAACGTTGCAGCATCTACTGCACAGCAGGCTGACAGCAGCTGGCTTACTGCCGAACTAATTCCGGTAAAGCCTTTTTATACAAAAGATGATTTGGAAGGTATGGAGCATTTGAACTATGCTGCCGGACTTCCTCCTTACTTGCGCGGACCTTACTCGGTAATGTACGCCATGCAACCCTGGACTATCCGTCAATATGCCGGATTCTCTACTGCTGAAGAATCAAATGCATTTTATCTTAGAAACCTGGCTGCCGGACAAAAAGGCTTGTCTGTAGCTTTCGACTTGCCAACACACCGTGGCTACGATGCTGATCACGAACGTGTGGTTGGTGACGTTGGTAAAGCGGGTGTATCAATTTGCTCGGTTGAAGATATGAAAGTGTTGTTCGATGGTATTCCATTGAATAAGATGTCGGTTTCTATGACCATGAACGGTGCGGTACTTCCTATTCTTGCATTTTATATCAATGCAGGTCTGGAACAAGGTGCTAAACTGGAAGAAATGGCCGGAACAATCCAGAATGATATTTTGAAAGAATTCATGGTACGTAATACCTATATTTACCCACCTAAGTTCTCGATGAAAATTATCGCCGATATCTTTGAGTTTACTTCTCAAAAGATGCCTAAGTTCAACTCTATCTCTATCTCGGGTTACCACATGCAGGAAGCCGGAGCAACTGCCGATATTGAGTTAGCTTACACCTTGGCCGATGGACTTGAATATCTTCGTGCCGGAGTAAATGCAGGCATGGACATTGACTCGTTCGCTCCACGTTTGTCATTCTTCTGGGCTATTGGTATGAATCACTTTATGGAAATTGCCAAAATGCGTGCTGCACGTATGTTGTGGGCAAAAATCGTAAAACAATTCAACCCTAAAAACCCAAAATCGTTGGCATTGCGTACTCACTCACAAACTTCAGGTTGGTCATTGACCGAACAAGATCCGTTCAACAATGTTGGTCGTACTTGTATCGAAGCTATGGCTGCTGCGTTGGGTCACACACAATCGCTTCACACCAATGCATTGGATGAAGCTATTGCATTACCAACTGATTTCTCGGCTCGTATTGCACGTAATACTCAGATTTATATTCAACAAGAAACAAACATTACGAAAGAAGTTGACCCATGGGCCGGTTCTTATTATGTTGAATCGTTGACTAACGAATTGGCTGAAAAAGCCTGGGCGCTGATCGAAGAAGTTGAAAAATTGGGTGGTATGGCTGCAGCTATCGAAACCGGTATTCCAAAAATGCGTATCGAAGAAGCTTCTGCACGTACTCAGGCTCGTATCGACTCTGGCTCACAAAAAATCATCGGTGTGAACGAATATCGTTTGGAAAAAGAAGCTCCGATCGATATTTTGGAAGTGGATAACACAGCGGTTCGCGTTCAACAAATCGAACGTTTGAAACAACTGCGTGCTAACCGTAACGAAGCTGATGTTCAAAAAGCATTGGCGGCTATTACCGAATGTGCTAAAACCGGAAAAGGTAACTTACTCGAACTTGCCGTTGAAGCTGCTCGTTTGCGTGCTTCACTGGGCGAAATATCAGATGCCTGCGAAGCAGTTGCAGGACGTTATAAAGCAACAATCAGAACAATTTCAGGCGTGTACTCATCAGAAACTAAAAACGATGCAAGCTTTATCAAAGCTTGTGAATTGACAGAGAAATTTGCCAAGAAAGAAGGTCGTCGTCCTCGTATCATGATCGCTAAAATGGGTCAGGATGGTCACGATCGTGGTGCTAAAGTAGTAGCTACAGGTTATGCCGACTGCGGATTTGACGTGGACATGGGACCATTGTTCCAGACTCCTGCCGAAGCTGCTAAACAAGCGGTCGAAAATGACGTTAATGTATTAGGTGTTTCATCATTGGCTGCCGGTCATAAAACATTGATTCCACAAGTTATGGAAGAATTGAAAAAACTGGGTCGTGAAGACATTATTGTTATTGCCGGTGGAGTTATCCCTGCGCAAGACTATGATTTCCTTTACAAAGCCGGTGTAGCTGCCATCTTTGGCCCGGGTAGTCCGGTAGCTAAAGCTGCCTGCACTATTTTGGAAATTTTGTTGGAAGAATAGTCTGCGCAACAGCTTCAGGCTGTTTGTCGGATTAAGACAGATAATAGAAAACGGACTTACCTAGTTGGCGAGTCCGTTTTTTTATTTTGCTCCAGTTTATATTCTCATTAATAAATCGTTACCAACATTTTTTGTAATAATGAATCTTCCCCAACACTAATTCCATTCTTCTCATTAAGTGTCCGCTGTATGTTAGTGATAGCTATTTCCTGTTGACGAAGTATTTCTTGATTTGTTTCAGTTGCAGTTTCCTGATAGTTTCTTTGGTTATCATTAGCTGAAACCTGAGGCTTTGCTTCTTCAATGGGTTGCAGTTTCTGAGCATCTTTGGCTGGAATTATAATGTATTGCACTTGCTTAACAGGCCGGTTGATATATTTTACTTCCCGTATCGTGTTGGTTACAAATTTGATGGGTGTTTCTTTGGTATAATTAATCATAAGTCCCACTACTAAGAATAACAAGGCTACCGCAGCTACCTGATAAAGGGGTAACTTCGTACGAAGGTATATAGGAGTCGGTTTGCGGTCTACAAGAGCTTTGTCCAGTTTTCCTTTAAGAGAAAGAGGTGGAGTAATTTCTTCATGGCAAGTAGCTTTTACATGTATATTTATTTCCCTCATGTCTAAATAATCTGTTTCAGATATTTGAGCCAATACCAGTTCTTTTTCTGCTGCAGTGAGTTCCTCAAACCCTTTAGTTTGCAGTAAATGTTCTATTTTTTCAAAATCTTTATCAATCATAATTATATTTTGTTATTTCCCTTTCAGGATGAAAGTCAATTCGGTTTATATATAGCCAGTTTTCCTGCAAGTTGTCGGGTGAGGTGAAATAGTCGTGATTTGATGGTCCCCTCTGGGTAACCCATTATTTCAGCTATTTGCTTCACACTCATTTCTTGGCTGAAACGTAGATTGAACATTGCTTTTGACTCAGGATCCAGTTTATCAAGCTCTCTTTGTAATCGGTTATCGAAAAGTTGACGGTCGATACTTTCGTTGTTCAGGTCATATTCTTGTGTCAGGTTGAGGGTCTCTGTTGCGTACTGTAGTTTAATTTGTCGACTACGGTATTCGTTTTTAATCATATTGCTTGCCAGCGTATAAAACCATGTGTTGAATTTCTTATTACCATCGAAACTATCTGGTTTTTCTATGATTTTCAAAAACAAATCGTGCAACAAATCTTCTGCTTTTTCTCTGTCGTTGTTCAGCATTCTGTAGAAAAAGTTGAGCAATGGTTTGGAATACCTCCCGTACAATTCGTCGAACGCCGACTGCCCACCTTTGGTGAGCAGCGACATCAGTTCTTCATCGGATTTGGTACTGTAGTTTTTTTTAATTAATGCCATTAGCTTATTTTGCAAAATATTGTATCCAATATTTACTTTTACCTCCAGTTTCGGCAATAGTTTTTGCCAATTCTTTAATGTCTTGAGCTTTTTTAGTTTCTCCACTTTCCTGATAATGTTCGCTAAGTTTCAGAAAAACTGGAATATATCTATTGTTCATGTCATTTATGGCTCCTTGAGCATAACTATTATAAAACGAATGTTTTAAGAAATCTAGCATGTACTTGTTCTCTACATTATTTCTAATTACAGCTAAATTGTCGAAAGGCTGCTCACTATATTTCAGAGATAAACCTACAAAGTACATTTTGTTTTTAAAATCACTATAATCTTGGAAATCAGAATATGTAGAAAAATATATTGGTCTGTTCCTTACTTTAGTAATCAGATGATTAAGTATATCTGCTTTAGGATCAAAAGTAGAGTCATTTTTATTCTTGAATACTACAGGTGAAATATCGTTTTCTTTAAAAACGCTTTCTCTGTATTTCTCAATATTTCCAGCTGAAGATAAATGCAACACTAAAACATCCGGTCTTATTTTTTGACTATTTTGTAATACCCAGGTGGGATATGTGTCATTGTCACCGTTGACTATGAGAATTGCATTTGGCTCCAAAGATGTTAAATTATTGTAGGCTGTTATCAATAATTCCTGAGGTATTTCGTTGCTCTCAAACCATTTCTTGCAGGTTTGTTCCAGATTGGGCTTGTCGTTTCTATATTGATAATAATTAACTAACCACGGTAAGAGTAGTTGATCAAATGGCCTCAATGCTTGAGCTTTCATAATGTATTCGTCAATCGATTCACTTTTAGCATACTCATCGTTTGCTTTTATGAAATAAAGTTCAAAACTATTGGGAATTGCTTTCTCTGCTAGTTTAATTATGCTTTGCGATAGAATTAACTTGCTATTCCATCTTGCATAGCCAAAATAACGCTCTAGAATTCTACTGGACATAAACCAATATACCCAAGCCATTTTATCCTTGGTTCCTTTATCTATTTCCTGTTTCCAGGCCTTGGCTTGTTGTTCGTACCAGTCGGAATTGTGCATCTGACGTTGTACAGAATACACCGGTTCCGGTTTTTGGGCAAAGCCCTGAAGCGAAAGGGCTGTAAACAACAACCCGAGAATAAGTTTCATTGAAGTTTTCATACGATGGTAATTTTTAATTGTTTGATAAATTATACACGCAAGGTTGGAAAACGTTCAAAAAAAATCATTGAACAGAATTCAATTTATCGGTTGATTTCTAATGTACGACATGTTTCAGCCATCTTTGGCCCTGATAGCCTGATTGAAAAGTAGCTTGCACTATCATGGAAATTTTGTTGGAAGAATAATCCGCACAACAGCTTCAGGCCATTTGTAGGATACAGACAGATAACAGAAAACGGACTTACCTCATTGGTGAGTCCGTTTTCTGTTAGTTTGTTCATATTTTCTTATTTAAAATTACCGCTAACGTCTGATGCTTAGGCATTTGTCAGGCTTCATTTTATTTGTCACCGGGCACAGACCCGCGACAGCGGTGAAGACGGTTGACTGAACTCAGACTACGTTCAATAAGGCATTCATATTCAATAAGCTTGCACCTAAATCTCAAAATAAGACATTATTCTATGCTGTTATTTCTTAGCAGACTCCAATTACAGATTACTCATCAGATGACTTGAAGTCATCTGATGAGTAATCTGTTTGGTTATTTCAATCGTTGTTTGATAAACTGAGTAATAAATGCCACCGTTTGATCCATACCAAGCACAGATGAATTAATGCAGAGATGATATGATTTGGCTTCGCCCCAGATCTTATTGCTGTAGAAATTGTAGTATTCTGATCGCTTTTTATCAGTCTTTACAATCAGTTCCTGTGCTTTGTCGAGTGATAGTTGGTAAGTTTGAGCAACACGCTTAATGCGATCCTCTGTATCGGCCGTGATGAATACGTTGATGCAACTAGGATTATCGCGTAAAATATAATCGGCACACCGCCCTACGAATACACAGGATTCTTTCCCTGCTAACTCACGGATGACATCGCTTTGTATTTTGAAGAAGGTTTCGTTAGTCAGGTAGTTATTTGTGTATACTTCATTGCTGATATTGGTACGAAGTCCTAACAACCCTCCGATAAAACTAAAGCTTGATTTCTCATCGGCTCTTTCGAAAAATTCCTTACCCAAACCACTTTCTTTGGAAGCCAGCTGGATAAGCTCTTTGTCGTAGAATCCAATACCAAACCCGTCAGCTAACTTCTCTCCTATTTGTCGGCCACCACTGCCTAACTGACGGCCAATATTGATTACAAAGGTTTCATTCATATTATTATATTTTTTAGATTTAGACGAAAAGACAAAAGAATAAAGACGATAGTCTATTGTCTATAGACCTCTGACTTCTTGTGTTGCTGCATGTTTTTTGAATTGACGAAACTGGGAACTTAGCATAAATGCTGAAACAATACTGGCTGCCAAATCGGCCGACGGCATACTGAACCATACTCCTCTGACGCCAAACAACGGTGGCAGAATAAGCAGACAAGGAATAAGAAATAATAACTGTCGCGTCATTGACAGAAAAATAGCTCTACCAGACATTCCTATACTCTGAAAGAAGTTGGATGTCACCATTTGAAAACCTACAATGGGGAAAAATATAAATACAATGCGCAATCCCTCTACAGCCAGACCAATGAGCTTTTTGTCAGTGGTAAAAACCGAAGCCACAGCGTGCGGAAACAACTCGCCAATCAGGAAACCCGATGTCATTACAATGGTGGCTGACAAAATTGTTTTTTTCAATACTTCGGTTACCCGGGCATATTGTCCTGCTCCATAGTTGTATCCGGCTATAGGCTGCATGCCCTGATTGAATCCCATGGTGATCATAACAAAAAGGAAAACCACACGGTTTACAATGCCATAAGCTCCCACTGCCAGGTCGCCACCATAATGAATAAGTCCCTGATTGATGATAACGACAATAACGCAGGAAGCGGCATTCATCAAAAAAGGAGCTAAGCCGATAGACAAGGAATCGACAACTATTTTGCGCTGCAATCTGAACGTTCCCTTTTTCAGATGAATAAAATGTTTTTTACTGCTGAATATATTGATTTGCCATACTAACATAACTGTTTGTGAAATTACTGTGGCAAAAGCACTACCCTGAATACCCCACTTGAATACGAAAATAAACAGGGGGTTGAGCACGATATTGATCAATACCGAGCAAAGTGTGGCATACATGGCTTTTTGCGGACGCCCCGTGGAACGCAACAAGGCATTGAGACCAAGGTACATGTGTGTTACCACATTGCCCAACAAGATTACCTCCATATACTGATGTGCATAAGGCAACGTAGCATCGCTGGCTCCGAAGAAGTAAAGAATAGGATCCAGAAAGGATAATACCACCACCGTGTAAGCTAATCCCAGAATAATATTCAGCACAAACACATTACCGAGGATTTTATTGGCGGTATCGTAGTCTTTTTGCCCTAAGCGCACAGACATAAGTGTGGCAGCACCTACACCCACCAGCGAGCCAAAGGCGGCTGCCAGGTTCATCAACGGAAAGGTAAGTGCCAGACCTGATATGCCTAATGCCCCTACCCCATGGCCGATAAAGATGCTATCGGTGATGTTATACAGCGACGAGGCCGTCATAGCAATAATAGCCGGGATGGCATATTGTATTAATAATTTTCCTATTTTCTCAGTTCCCAATGCTATAGGCAGGTCTTTTTGTTCCATCTGTCTTGTATGTATTTGATAAATTATTCGGTGGGCAAAGGTACTAAAAAAGGAAGTTGCTTGTAACCTGAAGAAAAGAGCTTAATTGATGGAACGAATATAATGTAGCATTTCAATTTTTCAAAGACGAGACGATTTAATATCTCAATATTTACAATCCAGCTTTCTATAAGGAAGCCCGGAGATTTCCTTATAACAACGACCAAACGAAGACGCTTGGACGAAGTCATACTGCGTTCAACAAGGTCACAGAACCGCTACAGCGGGGGTCAACAAGGTTTATTTACAATTTCCATTATCTTTTCTGGAATTACTGTTCGTTTAAAACCATACTTCTCATATAATTCGTGTGCATCATTTGTCGCAAGCATAAAACGTTGCAAACCTTGTAAATCGGAGTGCTGCATTATTGCATTCATAAGTTGTTTGCCTAATCCTTTCTTTCTGTTGTCTTCTAAAATGAAAACATCCATGATATAAGCAAAAACAGGATAATCTGTAAGGACTCTTGCAAATCCCACTAACTTGTCTGAATTGTCATATACTCCAAAACAAATAGAATTCTCAATTGAACGTTTAACTGTCTCTAAGCTTCTCCCAATAGCCCAATATGAACGATTGGTCAGAAAATCATGTATCACATTTAAATCTAACTTGTCTTTATCTGTTGATATTTTAAAATTACTCATGCTCATTTTTTTATTACCTCCTGGCTTGCGCGGGCTTGCTACCCGTACCAACTCCATTGATTGCTTTTTTTCCTGTCTTGGCACAGATTACAAATCTGTGCCAGCAAGGGGTTTGTTAGCAAAAAGCTTTTTATTTTGTTACCAATTGTTTTATTATTTCAATTATTTTATTTTGCTCACTCGGTCTGGAGGTGTAATTACTTATCAAATTCCCATTTTTATCAAAGAGCATATAGGTTGGATAACCGTTTATGGAGAATGCCTTTTGAAAATACTCATTGCTTTCTTTTGGAATAAAGTAATGCGTGCCACCTAATTTTGATTTTTCAACCTCAGCCTTCCATTTATCTTTTTCTGAATCAAAACATAAAAAAACAAACGATACCGGTAAATCTTTTAATTTCATCATGAGTTCCTTCGAATAAGGGATTTCTGCACGACAGGGGCCACACCATGTAGCCCAACAATCTACATATATTACTTTACCTTTATTGTTTAATAAAATCGAATCGATAATAGATTTTGCAGGCGTATTGCTGATTTCTTTTAATATTGCTTTCGTGTTTAATGCCGGATTTTCAAAACGAAGTTTTGTTTCCCTGTAATAACTCAGAAGCTGTTCTTTTAAATGTTGATTCGTAATATGTTCGGCAATTAAATGTTGATACTTTTCAAACTTTTTTATATCACCTCTCTTAATCATACCTCCCATGTACTCACATAAACCTAACTGGAGAACTAAATTATTATTGACATGTTTTATAATCCCATCCAGGCTTAGAGAATCATCATCCAACTTTTTGGACTTAGCCCAATGCCCATCTTCTGTTTTAGACCAAGATTCTTTAAATATCGATCTATTAATATAGCTGTCCGAACCAATCATACTTATTACACTTGAAATGGTAAATGAATTGATTAAGTCAATATCTGAGAGGTGGACAGATTTTTGAAAATCAAAATATTCATCGGCTACGTCCCAAATCCAATATCCCCTAATATTATTCAGTTGTCTGTGGTTGGCTGGATAGTTTGATTTGTCACTAAAAAAAGCATATTCAACTTCGTTTCGCATCCATCTCTCCATTGTGGGAGAAAGTTCATTTTTCTTAACGAAATCATTATAAGCTTTCGCCGACTCCTGGTAAAGACTATCACAGAACCTCAAATACTCGTTTGGAGATAAAGTTTTCCATTTTTCCAGATTAACGCTTAATGGCACGCTTTTTATAACCGGAATAGTATCAAACTTAATTATTAGGCTATTATCTTCTTTGGCTTTTCCCCGGAATTTAATACTTTTATTAAAGTTTGACGAATCAAATTCAACATGAATACTATCTCCCGAATGGACAAGTAACTTAATCCTCTCATTTTTATATGCAACTAAGGCGTCCTGAATGGAATCGGCCAACTCTATCTTTCCATGAAACGTATTATTGCTGTTTATTTTCAATGGAAATTCATACTGCCTACCGATAGCAATATTTTGAACAGTAATTGTTATGATCTTTTGAGTATCATTACGTACTATACCATTAACAACAAAAGCGTAATTCTTAGAATTATCCTTTGCTTCAGATTTGGCACAAGCCAATATCAACATGAAAACCAAGATCTTTAATCGCATATGATTTATTTTAGTTAGTTTATTACTATTCCCCTGTTCTCCGCAGCGTAAACAATCCTGCTTCCGATGTTTGGCATAGCGTCCCGCTATGTCAAAGTTAGAAGGAAAGCTCTTGCTTTCCGTATTCCATTTTTGATATGCAAGGCAAGAGCCTTGCTTTTAGCACGACGAAGTCTGGAGACTTCGCCGAACTCAATGCCGCTAACTTACAGTCGACGTGAGTTAAGTGTTTTTTTCAATCGCTTTGCTGCAAGCTTTCTTACGTCTGCGTCTGCATCTCTCTTTGCAACAGTCGATAGAACAGATCGGTCGGTAAGTCTCTGAACCGCCAGATACCTAACATGTGCATTATCGTCACTTAGAGCAACTGTCGAAAGCACAGACTGACTGCTAACTTTTTGTAATGCCAGTTCTCTTACCTTTTCGTCTTCGTCACTCTGTACAACTGTCGATAGAACAGATTGGTCAGTAAGTCTCTGAACCGCCAGATACCTAACATGTGCATTATCGTCACTTTGAGCAACTGTCGAAAGTACAGACTGACTGCTAGCTTTTTGTAATGCCAGTTCTCTTACCTTTTCGTCTTCGTCACTCTGTACAACTGTAGATAGAACAGATTGGTCAGTAAGTCTCTGAACCGCCAGATACCTAACATGTGCATTATCGTCACTTTGAGCAACTGTCGAAAGTACAGACTGACTGCTAACTTTTTGTAATGCCAGTTCTCTTACCTTTTCGTCTTCATCACTCTGTACAACTGTAGATAGAACAGATTGGTCGGTAAGTCTCTGAACCGCCAGATACCTAACATCTGCATTATCGTCACTTTGAGCAACTGTCGAAAGCACAGACTGACTGCTAACTTTTTGTAATGCCAGTTCTCTTACCTTTTCGTCTTCGTCACTCTGTACAACCGTAGATAGAACGGATTGGTCGGTAAGTCTCTGAACCGCCAGATACCTAACATGTGCATTATCGTCACTCTGAGCAACTGTCGAAAGCACAGATTGACTGCTAACTTTTTGTAATGCCAGCTCTCTTACCTTTTCGTCTTCGTCACTCTGTACAATTGTAGATAGAACGGATTGGTCGGTAAGTCTCTGAACCGCCAGATACCTAACATGTGCATTATCGTCACTTTGAGCAACTGTCGAAAGCACTGATTGACTGCTAACTTTTTGTAATGCCAGCTCTCTTACCTTTTCGTCTTCGTCACTCTGTACAACTGTAGATAGAACAGATTGGTCGGTAAGTCTCTGAACCGCCAGATACCTAACATGTGTATTACTGTCACTTTGAGCAATTGTCGAAAGTTCAGATTGAGTCTTACCTTTTAAAAGAACTACATTGCTTTTCTTTCTTGTTGTATGACTTCCTGATGTTGTGTTTTTTGCAGTGAAACTTGATGTTAGAGCAAAAATAAAGATAGAAAGTACGATTGTCTTTTTCATAGAATGTAATTTTGTTTTATTTTTTCAGTATGATGCTTAACCATTTATATCGGTTCTACGCTTCTTTTTATTTGTCACGGGTCACAGAACAGCGACAGCGGGGGAGCATCCTTTTTTGATTCTTATAAATTCTGCTTTTCTCTTTTCTTTTACAAGGAATATTCCTTCTTTTTCGAAAAGACGCAACCATTCTTCTAACGAAGTCTTGAAATCTGCGTTTATCGAAATATCTAGGTTGTATTTTTTAGAATCTATTGAAACAGATTCTATAGGTAAATGTGTTTTACTTTCTATTAGGTGTGCTATATCAGATAAGCCCAAAAAAGTACCTTTTGCATCGAAGCTTTGAATAAGCATACTTGATTCTTGCGATTTGCCTCTATTGGGATTGTTTTCTATTGTAATGGAACGATCATTTGGTTCAATTTTCTTTAAAACTAAAACAGTCGTATCTATCAGAACTCTCTCTGTCTCCAACCCAAATGCCGCATTTAATTGACGAATCATTATTGCGTGAACGTCGCCCATTAAATTTGAAATAGAGCAGTTTAACTTGTACTTATTACTCGGACTCGTTGATTTGATATAATTTAGCTCTTCTGGAAATGTAAATCTAAATTCGGACAAATCACTATAGGCATAACTGTAAAGTTCAAGAATGTTTTTACCTGCAAGATTTGATTGTAGAATGGTTTCAATTGTATCTTTAAATGCATTGGCTGTGTAACCTGTTACTATTCTTTTTTTATTTACTGTGGTGGAATATTGTGAGCAATTATTATCTCCAAGCTCAGTATTTTTAAGGTCAAACAAAAGCAAAGATTGTTCCGTCTTATTACTCTCAAGCTTAGTCGGGTCAAAGTTGTGTTTTAAAGGAACATCGATTGAATTGCCTGAAATCAGACTTTTGACTATTTCTTCTGTTAGATATCCGGGAAAAGTTTCTGCTTGAATCCCTCCTTTTTTGTCAATAACCACTGTATGTGGAATACTTGAATGCGGAAAAACAGCTGACAATTGCTTTTTTGCATCAAAAACATAATCGAAAGGATAGGAGTGTTCTGAAATATAGCTTGATGCCTTCTTCATATCATCACTCGAAATGCAAATAATCTGAAGATCATTCGGGAACTTATCTTTCAAATCTTTCAGGTGAGGCATTCCTTGAATACATGGTCCACACCACGTTTCCCAAAATTCAAGAATCACCACTTTGCCTTTGATATGTTTTATCAAATCATAATCTACAAGCTTTTCACCTTGAATTGATTTAGCTTGAATACCTTTTAGCTTTGTTTCAATTTGCGTGGTTTGACTGAACGCAAACTGACAAACTGCTAATAGTAAAATAATTGTTGTTTTTTTCATTTGTTTCTTTTTTTTCTAAAGTTGCCCCTAGCAATTCATATCTTCACCTTAATAACCTTATATAAACTTTAGTTTTTGTTTATTAAGCGGTAAATGACGGGGTTCATTTATCTTTCACCCTCCAAAATTAATAATTGTTTTTGGGTTTAAGTGGTTTTATGTAAAAAAGTTGGTGGTTTACATAAACAAATGAAAGAGTGCAGGCTTTCGCCCACACTCTTTGCAACTTTGTTTTACTTAGTAGTTTCGTCCGGTTTTTTCGCTGTCCGTGGGGTATCGCTTACGCTAAACCCCCATTGCGAAAGTTCTTTGGGATTGTCGCGATAAATACCCAACAAGAGGTCGCGACTAGCTTTGATGGATTCGTCCACTTCGGCTACTTCCAAATCGCGTTTGCGGTAAGTCAGATCCGATTGACTTCTGAGTGCTTCGACCTGCTTGTGGTACTCCAAAGCTGTTGCAATTCTGGGTCCACTACTCTCCCACGCATGTGAGCTAATAACCTTTAGAGGTGAAGCATCGCCATCGGCCTGATGTTTCTGGTAAATTTTTTCGGCCAGCGTAAGTTTATCCGCTGCGTTTGTAGGAATTGAAATTCTGACAGTGTTATTTGCCATAAAATAAAAATTTAATAGTTAAACAATAAATTAATTATATGCGATTTTAGTCACATTCAATAGTTAGTTTGTCGGTTTTACCCAATCAAATGAGGGCTATCTGCTCATAAGGGACACATTAGAGCATAAATGCTATACCACGGAGCATAAAGTTGACAGCCCGCGGCAGAAACCCCACTCCCGTGAGCAGAAAGTTGATACCCTAGAGCACAAATCCTACCCCTTGGAGCACAAATCCTATCCATAGGAGCAGATACAGCATCGTTTATCTTATAAAAGTCGGTCATCAAGTCGTTACCCGCGCCCGGGATGAATGATTTTCATTTCATGAAGCGAATTTATGCTACATATCGGACATACTGTTGAGTTCGAATGGTTATCATCAACCGCTTTATGATTAAATCGCAACAAAGTTAATGGGTAGGTTTTAGATATGCAAATTTTTTCGAGGCATTTTTTACATAAGTTTTATGTTTTACAACATGATATTTTACATAATTGGTATTCCCGGAATGTATTTGCACTAAGCTGAAATTATTGAACACAAATTGTGCAAATGGCTATATTAGTCATTTATTATTTGCGGTTGTTTGCGTAATTTGCGTTCCTTTTTCTGTTGGGACACCCTCATCTGCAAAGTGGGGGAAGCGTTAAATATCATATACTTATAAAACCACATCCCCCCTACTGGCCGAACCATTGCTGCCCATTGTACGTTTCAGTAGTCAGAACTACCGAACGATGCGTAAATACCTACTTATGGTGATTGTTGGGCTCGGTACAATACAGTATTTTTGCAACACAAAAAAAAGAAGCAACCATGTCAATAACGGAAGAAAAATTATACCAGCGGGCTTATGCCTTAAGCTTGTTCACCATATTTTATAATGTAGCCGAAGGAGTAATATCCATGCTTATGGGCTACGAAGACGAAACCCTGACCCTCTTTGGTTTCGGGGTCGATAGTTTTATCGAAGTGCTTTCGGGTATAGGCATTGCCGTAATGATTTTGCGCATCAAGCAGAACCCCGACAGTCCCAAAAGCAACTTCGAAATAAAAGCCCTGAAAATAACAGGAACTGCGTTTTATATGCTCTCGGTAGGTTTACTGGTGGGAATTATTACGAACCTTATCAACCATCATAAGCCTGAAACCACGTTATGGGGCGTTATCATCTCTTTAGTTTCAATTGCCGTTATGGTATGGCTTATGAATGCAAAGAAAACGGTAGGCAAACAGCTGAACTCCGAAGCCATAGTGGCCGACAGCAACTGCACCAGGGTATGTGTGTACATGTCGCTGGTACTGCTGGCTTCGAGCCTGATATACCAGTTCACCAGATTTGCCTATGCCGACGTAATAGGTACCGCCGGGCTGATTTACTTCTCCCTGACCGAAGGGAAAGAAGCCTTTGATAAAGCCAAAGGAAAAGAATGCGCCTGCGAAAAATGCTGAGTGAATGTGTGGTAGAATAAACCCCTCCGCTGCGCTCGTCCCCTTACGGTAAGGGGACAACTGCGAAGTGCAGGATTGTCTAGTCCTGAAATAGGTTTACAAAAAAGTAAACAAAAAGCAGGATTATGAGAGCAAAAGTAAATTTATTACCGGATGAGATTAAATTTGAAGTGGTTCAAGAGTAC
>Ga0302286_10001918_pt1 | contig 14838 bp, 9 predicted proteins | sample III_Fen_E2_3_FD_198765 | JGI IMG/M metagenome (GOLD analysis project Ga0302286, IMG submission 198765) | Peat permafrost microbial communities from Stordalen Mire near Abisko, Sweden - III_Fen_E2_3 | ecosystem: Environmental > Terrestrial > Soil > Wetlands > Permafrost | place: Sweden: Abisko...
ACTGGTTAAAAAAGAAGTCAAGAAAGAATATTTGCCTGATTTTTATGCTACTATCGAAACCAAGTATCAGGGTGATGTAGACAAGTATATTGATGATTTATATGCAAACTCCATTTATTCGACTCCTACAGGCATTGAGAAATTCCTGAATGAACCTACCTTGTCAATCAAAGAGGATCCATTATATATTTTCGGTGTCTCGATTTACGATAAACTTATTGAATTACGAAAACTAACTGTCGACCAGGGAGCTGAAATCCGTAAAACGAACCATCTTTATGAAGAAGGTGTTAGAGAAAAGGAAGCCGGTATCTTGAGATATCCTGAAGCAAATTTTACAATGCGACTTACTTATGGCAAAGTTGGTGGTGCTTCTCCCCGAGATGGGTTGACTTACAAAAGCCAAACTACATTGAAAGGGGTTATCGAAAAAGAGGATTCTACCAACTACGAATTCCTGGTATCCCCCCGACTCAAAGAATTGTATGCCAAAAAAGATTATGGACGTTATGGCGAAAAGGGTCAGCTATTCACATGTTTCCTTACCAATACTGATATTACCGGTGGAAATTCAGGAAGTCCCGTATTGAACGGAAAAGGGGAACTGACAGGTCTGGCTTTCGATGGAAATTGGGAATCACTGGCAGGGAGCATTATTTATGAGCCTGAAAAGAACCGGTCCATCAATGTCGACATTCGGTATGTTCTGTTTGTGATTGATAAATTTGCCGGATCACAATACATTTTAAAAGAATTGACAATTAAATAATAAGATTTTGAACAACAATAACAACATTTAAAAATTAAACAAGATGAAAAAACAATTAACAGCGTTGCTCATTATTATCGCAGCAACCAATTTCTTATCTCAAAGTAATGCAGCAACTCCGGTTGATAATTCCAAAGTATATTCTGTTGAAGAAATTATTGAAAACGCTCCTTCCTTAGTTGGACAAACCGTACAGGTGAAAGGTCTGGTACAACATATTTGTGACAAGACCGGTCGTAAATTGTTTTTGGCTACTGCCGATGGTTCTAAAACATTCCGTTTTAATGCAGGAACCAAGATTGACGTTTTTAATGAAAATGCATTGGACAGCACTGTGCTTGCCATTGGTGTTGTGGTTGAACAGAAATTGACCCTGGAAGACCTGAACAAACAGGAAGCTGCTGTTCTTGCTGCTGAAAAAGTAGCAAAAGATAAGAAAGCCAAAGTCAAGGAAGTGGCTGATCATTGTACCTCGGAAGCAAAAGCGAATGGCGAAAATGTAGCTGTAACCCCACTGCAACGTATCCAAACGCTGAAAGATAAATTAAATGCTCAAATTAAGGACGGAAAGAATAATTATCTTTCATTCTATAACGCAAGTAATTGTAACGAATATCATATTGTTAAATAATATTCCGCTTTATTTGTTTAGATAAAATCAGGAAGGGCGAAAGAAAGATCATTTTTTGACTGTTTTTTTTTCGTCCTTTAAGGATTTTGTATGCTTATTCCCCAAAACACGGTGATGCTGAATCGACTCAGAATCACTGAATCATCAACTCAATATTAAATAAAACAGAATGAGATTAATCAAAATAATTTTAATTTTTTGCTTTGGGATTTTTCTTTCGGGCGCTGCTCAAAAATATAACCTCAGCGATCAACTTTCCGTAGATAAAAACATTAGAGTCGGAAAATTACCCAATGGGTTGACCTACTATATTCGCAAAAACATTGTTCCAAAAGATAGGGTGGAGTTACGCTTAGCCATTAATGCGGGTTCTATACTTGAAGATGATGATCAGCAAGGACTGGCGCATTTTACCGAACATATGGCTTTTAATGGTACAAAACATTTCAATAAAAATGAATTAATCAGTTATCTGCAATCCGTTGGTATTAAATTTGGCAAGGACCTGAACGCGTATACCAGTTTCAATGAAACCGTGTATCGTTTATTGGTGCCAACCGAAAAGGAAGAAGTAGTGGATAAAGCTCTCCTGGTCCTGGAAGACTGGGCACACAACATTACTTTCGATCCGAAAGAAATTGAAAGCGAACGCGGAGTGATTACTGAGGAATGGCGTATTGGCAGGGGTGCCAACCAACGGTTACAGGATGCTTATTTCCCGGTTGTATTTCACCAGTCCCGTTATGCACAACGCTTACCTATTGGAAAAAAAGAAGTTATCGATGTCTTCAAACCTGAAACTATCCGCCGTTTTTATAAAGACTGGTATCGTCCGGATTTAATGGCAGTAATTGTGGTAGGTGATATTGATGTGGACAAATATGAACAGAAAATAAAAGAGCATTTCAATACGATTCCCACAAGGACTACCGAAAGGTCCCGTCCTGTCTATGATGTGCCCAATCATTCTTCAACATTATTCTCTATCAGTACTGATAAGGAAGCAACACAAACCCAGGTAATGGTTTATTCCAAAACCGGGCACAAAGATGAAACTACTCTAGGCGATTACCGTGAGTTTATTATCGAACAATTGTATCATTTGATTTTAAACGAACGTCTGGGCGAATTGGGACGTTCTTCAAATCCTCCTTACGTTTCGGCTAGTTCCCATTATCAGGCCATAGCACGAAATAAAGATGCGTTTAATGTTTCGGCAAGAGTAAAACCGGATGGAGTGGAACGTGGACTTAAAGCCATCCTGGAAGAAGTGGAACGAGTAAAACGATTTGGTTTCACAGAGAACGAACTTGACCGTGCAAAGAAAAACGTATCTACGAAGTACGAACGCACTTTTAATGAAAAAGACAAATCGGAATCGGAAGGGTATGCCGCTGAGCTGGTTCGTAACTTCTTAGCGAAAGAACCTATTCCGGGTGTTCCTTTCGAATGTGAATTTGAGAAAAATCAATTGCCTACTATCACCCTGAAAGAAGTGAACGATTTTGATAATGCATTTTTATCCGATTCCAACCGGGTGATTGTTGTGACAGGTCCTGCTAAAGAAGGTGTGAAAATGCCAACGGAAGAAAGTCTGCTTGCTATCGTGAACCAGGTTCCTCAGACCGAACTCTCCGCTCTTGCTGATAAAAAAGTTGCCTTTGTTTGGCCCGGAAAGAAACCTACTGCAGGTACCATTGTCAAGGAAGAAAAGAATGAATCGCTAAATATGACCACACTCACCTTGTCGAATGGTGCAAAAGTCTTTTTAAAGCCAACTGATTTTAAAAATGATGAAATTTATGGCATCGCTTATAGCAAGGGTGGACACAGCCTATGCAGTGATTCCGATTTCTATTCTGCCATTTATGCCTCCACGTTAGTCAATGAAAGTGGTATCGCCAATTTATCAAAAACAGATAAAATGAAAGCATTTGTTGGAAAGGAAGTGTCTGTTTCTCCATTCATCAATGCCACCAGTGAAGGCTTGAGTGGTAAAACCAGCCCGAAAGATCTGGAGACTTTCCTGCAACTGACCAACCTCTATTTTACACAAGCTCAGATTGACAGTACTGCATTTAAAACATTTATTACTAAAACGAAATCAAGCCTGTCAACCCTGCAGCTTAACCCTCAGAAGTATTTCGAGGATCAGGTTTCGCGTACCATGTCCGGCAATAATCCCCGAGGTGGCGGTTTCCCTACTCCGGCCGATTTGGATAAAGTGGATATGAATCGCTCGCTTGCTATTTACAACCAACGTTTTGCAAATGCCGGTGATTTCAATTTTGTATTTGTAGGCTCATTTACCCCCGATCAAATCAAACCCTTGATCGAAACCTATATCGCCAGCCTGCCTGCTACCAAAGGTCGTGAAAAATGTAAGGACCTGGGCATTCGTCCTCCAAAAGGCAAGGTCGAAAAGGTGGTCAATAAAGGATCCGATCAGAAAAGCAGTGTAAACCTTACCTTTACAAATGATGTGAAATTGTCGGATAAAGAAGAATACCTGCTCGGATCGTTGAACGATGTGCTGACCATCAAATTTATGGAGAATCTACGTGAAAAGAAAAGCGGTGTCTATGGAGTTCGTTCTTCGGGCAGGGTAAATAAATTCCCGTATAATAATTATGTGGAACACGTTTCCTTCCAGTGTGCACCTCAAAACGTAGAATCACTCATTGCAGCTGCTTTGGATGAGATTGATAAGGTTAAAAAGAATGGGGTAGATGCCAAAGACCTGATCAAAGTTAGGCTGGCTCAGAAGAATGAACTTGAAATGAATTTGAAAACCAATGTGTACTGGGCTAATGAACTGACCAGCGATGTGGTGAATGGTAAGAAAATAACTGATGGACAAGATGGATTCAAACAAATCGAACAATTGTCTTCCAAAGATTTGCAACAACTTGCAAAAAAGATTTTTGGTAACAATTACAGTCGTTTTGTATTGCTTCCCGAAATTAAATAGAATTAAGAATAAGAATTAAATTGAAAACTGATGTTTAAAAAAACTCTAATTGCACTGGTATTGATTACCAGTGCCCTTTATGGACAAGAACGGTCACGGGATCCTAAAGATAAAAAACCCGTTTTCCACGAAGTTTCCAATCAGGATGTTGTAAAGAGTATCTATCCCGAAGCCGTTAAGGTGGAAAAAGTAAATGACTATTGGTATCGTATTTTGGATAATGAGAATCACCCGCTGGGTTATGCGATGTCGAGTGTTCCTTTTTGCCAGAATGTAAAAGGATATAATGACCATACGCCGGTTATGATTCTTACCGATAAAAAATGGGTAATCAAAAAAGTGGCTTTGCTCTCCAATTGGGAAACCTTGGGCTACACACGTAAGCTGGAGAAAAAAGGTTTCTTTGATTTATGGGTAGGTAAAACTCTCAAGCAAGCTAAGTCGGTTAAACCGGATGGTTTCACCGGAGCTACCATGACTGTTACTGCCGTAACCAAAAATGTGGATTTTCTTCTTGCAAAAGGAGCTAAAGTATTGCCAGCAAAGAACTAAAAGCTATATTTCAATAGCCGATTTAATAAAAAAGGAATAAGCCGGTGCTTATTCCTTTTTTTATTAAATCGGCTGAGGACAAAAGTCGATTCAGTGAAAGTCCTTACATACCTTGAGATACATCTTACCCGATTCTGCCCACCCCGTACCTGTTTCGTGTTGAAAAAAGCTTTCCGGGCGGATATTTCTCTCAGCCCTCTGCATGCCTTTCCCTGAAATGGTTAACTCCGCTAATTCAAATCCGACCTTCGGTTTTTATCTCGTAGATACTCTGCCCTGTTCCCCGAATTTCGTATCTGTGTAAACCTGCAATGCATGACTCCCGTTGACTTGAATTTTATCTAAAACCAACCGGATTCCGGTATGTACTTGGTCACACCAAAGAGAGGGCAAAGAGAGGGCAAAGTGAGGGTAAAGTGAGGGTAAAGAGAGGGTAAAGTGAGGTAAACCCCTCCTTGCCCTCACTTTGCCCCCTTTATAGTCTCTTAAAGGTCTCTTTTTAGATTGAATGAATGCCGGACGAAGCATTCACCGACGAATAAAATATGTCGGTTGAGTCAGATGTGTTTTGTGATGAAGATAGGAATTGGGCAGAAAATGTAATCGGATATACCTTGTTTCAGGTATGAAAATGCCGTATTAAAGGTATTTTGTGACTCTTTCAAAGGCATTATCTTTGCTATCTTAAACTGACAGTTATGACAACCTATTTTATTATACCCGGTTTAGGGGGTTCGGGACCCGATCATTGGCAGACTTACTTTGAAACCACAGGAGCTAATTTCCACCGGATTGTCCAGAAGGACTGGAATGCACCCGATATCAATGAGTGGGTGGAGACTATTGATAATGCCATTTCTACGTACGATCCCAGGAAGGTAGTATTGGTGGGACACAGCCTGGGTTGCCCGACGATAGCACAATGGGCAGCCCAATCGGGCAAACAGATCAAAGGAGCTCTGCTCGTTGCACCGCCCGATATAAAAGCCATCCATGACCAATTCCAGATAGAATTGTTCAGCGTGCTTCCCACCGCTAAATTCATTTTCCCTACCATTGTTGTGGCCAGTACCAACGACCAATGGGATAAAGATCAACAGGCCGCCCACTATGCCCAACAATGGGGGAGTCAGTTTGTAAATATTGGCGATGCCGGTCATATCAACGATTTGTCGGGGTATGGAAAATGGGAGGAAGGATTGAAGATACTTCGTTTGTTGGGCTGATTTTTGGAAAAGATCCAAGACAAAGTGAAATAGAAAGAACAAAGATGGCACATCCCGGTTTTACGGAATGTGCCATTCTTTTTGCAGTCTTTCCTAACCAAAATAACAGTTCCCGCACATAAACATTAACTGAATATTCACAGTTCAGATTCCTCCTAACATGCATTTGCCTGATCACAACGGGTGAGCCCCATTTTATATACCCTAAACAGGGTATATAAAATGCCTTATTACGGGTATTTTGGGATCAATGCTCATTAACTACTTTTGCATTGTCGAAAGGAACTTTTGTTTCTCAGATCGGACAGGTATCGTAATTGAAACGTATTCCTTAATAAAACAGATAAAGTATGAAACTCGCTATTAATGACATTGCGCAAAGATTTCTGTTTCTAAAACAGGAGCAGCCTTTGATTTTTTCAATCCGCAAAAATCAACAGGCATCATCTGCAAAAATTACTTATTCTTCTAAAAACGTTACCCCCTCTTTCCCTGTCATGCGAATGTGCTGCTGCACTATGTCGTACTGATTTCTTATCCAACTCATTGGCCGTTGAAGATTGCATATCGCTTCTTTTAACCAGAAACAAATTCTTAATTTTTTACTTTAAATTCATTCTATTGTCGGGCTATCCATATCCGGCAGTGTTATCATTATATTCATTTTAATACAAATAAGAATATGAAAACAACTCAATTCTATCTATTGCTTGTAGCCTTCTTTATTTCTACAACAGGTATTTCAGCACAGAATGCTGTCACTGAAACAATCGTCATAAGCGGTACCCGGTTTACTTATCCATTAATTGAACAATGGATTGCAGAATATGCGAAGGTGAATCCGGCAGCAACCATCCAACTGGTAGCAAAATCAGAAAATCCGGGATCGGCTGATTTGACCATAATAGCTCATCAGCCTTCAACAGAAGAACTCGGGGCAGATCGGGATATCCTTTATGCAGGACGATACGGGTTGCTGCCGGTGACCAATACCCATAATCCGATATTGACCTCTATCCGAAGAAAAGGATTCAACAAAAAGGATATCGACAAACTCTTTTTTGAAGTAGCGAATTACGAGGAAGAAACGGCAGTTGAAAAACCGAAATATCGTGCAACCATCTATGCCCGCGATAATAAGGCTTGCGCTTCAACAGCATTAGCCAACTACTACGGGCATGTTTCCTCCGAAATCAGAGGGAAGAAAGTACTGGGTGATGATATTTATTTGAACTCGGCCATCCGGAAAGATACTATTGGGATTACATTCAATAATTTAGGTTATTTGTTTGATGTCAATTCCCGTAATTTGAAGGAAGGGATCGCTTTATTGCCACTCGATTTGAAGAAAGAAACAAAGGGTATCACTACCGGAAACCTGGATGAAGTGATTTCGGTGTTAGAAACAACGCGGGTTGAAACGATTCCGGTTGAAAAGATCGGATTTGTTTATTCCACTCAAAATGTACGGAAAGAAGTTTCCGACTTTCTGAAATGGGTTTTGGCTGATGGTCAGAAATATAATCACGGGAAGGGATTTCTCAACTTAGAGAAACCGGAATTGGCAGAACAAAGAAACCATTTGGCAGAAAAGTTCTTATCGCAAAAATAAAACAACTCAACTAATTAATAAACAAAAGCGAACGTTCCCATTCTCTGCCGGTAAACTGATTGAGGGAACGCTCGCTACAATTCAAAAAATTGTATGGCAAAATTACCATTTATTTTTGGAAACGGCAAAATGTCAACTGCCTTTCTTGTACGCAGATTTGGAATTCTATTCCTTTTTGCAGTTTTCTCAACACTCTGCGTATCTGCACAGCAGATTGAGGTAAAAGGAGCCATCCTTGACGAGGGTTCCAGGGTCCCTATTATCGGGGCAACCCTCAAGCTGAAAGGTCAGCAGGGTGGTACGGTCACTGATGTAAAAGGTAATTTCAGTTTAAAAGTCAGGAAGCTGCCTGTCACCCTGTTGGTTTCGGCCATTGGGTATAAATACCAGGAAATTGATGTGTACGAAGCCGAGCCTACTATCATTTATCTGGCTGAAGATTATAACAAACTCAACGAAGTTGTAGTGGTGGGGTATACTACCCAAAAGAAGCAGGATTTCACAGGCTCGGCATCCCGCATTTCAAGCGAAGAGTTTAAAAATGCTCCAATACAAAGCTTCGATCAGGCTCTCTCCGGAAAAGCATCGGGAGTCAATATCTCGATACCAAACGGAGTTCTAAACAATGCTCCGGTCATACGTATCCGGGGAGTCAATTCCATTTCTTTGAGTTCATATCCATTGGTTGTTGTGGATGGTATCCCGATTAATACCGGAGATGTTTCATCGAGTACGAGTGTTGCCAATAATCCGTTGGCTGATATTAACCCTGCCGATATAGAATCGATTGATGTGCTGAAAGACGCTGCATCAACTTCAATTTATGGTTCGCGCGCAGCAGCCGGAGTTTTACTGATCACTACCAAAAAGGGTAAAGCCGGTAAAACAAAAGTAAATTACGATTTTTCTATTGGGTTTACAAATGCTGTACGCTTGCCCAAGTTGCTGAATTCCCAACACTATATGGATATAAAGAACGAATCGGTATTGAATTCAAAGAATCTGACAGGTAATGCCAATAATACCAGTGTAGCATCTCAGTTATTCTTTCCATCAAGCAATGCTGATGGGTCGGATGTAAATACCAACTGGTACGATTATGTCTATCGCACCGGAGTATCACAGAATCATGGATTAAGTGTTTCGGGAGGAAACAAAACAACAAGTTATTATTTGTCTGCAAATTACTCCGATCAGAAAGGGTTTTTGGTTGGGAATGATTTTAAACGAAAAGGTGTTCGATTTAATCTCGAACATGAGGTGAACAGTTGGCTTAAATTAAAAGGCAATCTGTCTTATACGAATTCTTTCAACGAAGCTCAAAACTCAGGATCGTTGAAAAACAGTACCTTCTTGCTCATTGGTGCAGCGCGTCTGGCTTTGATATTACCTCCAAATGTGGCTGCTTACAATGCTGATGGCAGTTACAATGTTACTGCTGCCGGTAAAATGGGGAATGGCAATAATAAAGTCGTCAGCAGTTTTTACAATCCACTGGCACTTTTCGATTACAGTCGATATACTTCAGAAAATGACCGAATTATAGGAAGTCTGGGTGCAACTATTAAACTGCATAAAGATTTGGAATTATCAACCACCTATTCGATTGACCGTTTGAAAACCGAAAATATCTCTTTCCTGAGTTCGGCTTTGGGTTCATCAGCCTATTCTTCGGCAGGAAGTGCAACTAATGTGTCGGCATTGCGCGATAATTGGGATTGGTCGAGTATTTTAAATTACAAAAGAGATTTTGGGTCACACCATTTGTCGGCCCTGGCAGGTTATGAAGTACAGAAATTCTATAATTCGATCTGGGGAGCTACGGCAACCAATGCAACCGATGTTTTCTTTGAGAATTATCAAGGTGGCTGGGGATTAGTTTCATCGTCGAATAACTATTTGAGTGAAAAAGTATATGTCTCTTATTTCAGTCGCTTAAATTACGATTTTAATAGCCGTTATTTGTTGACGATAAATGTTCGTCGTGATGGTAATTCGGCTTTGGCTGCCGGCAAGAAGTTCGGGAACTTCGGTGGTGTATCGGGAGGTTGGAATTTATCGGAGGAAGATTTCTATAAATCCTCTCCAATCAGCCGGCTCATTAGTACAGTTAAGCTTAGATCAAGTTGGGGCAAAGTAGGGAATGGCAATTTACCGAGCGATTATGGTTCCTTGAATTTATACAATTCTTCGCTGTATGGAAATGTAGCCAGTTGGTCAATTGGTCAAGCCGGGAATACCGATTTAGCATGGGAGACGAGCGAGCAAACTAACTTTGGGGTTGATTTTGAGTTCTGGAAGAAAAGAGTTCAGGCTGAAGTTACCTATTTTAACAATAACATCAATGGCTTGATTCTTGAATCGCCACAATCGCCTTCAAAAGGAATACCGGGAAATACGATTCTTGCCAATGTAGGGTCGATGTATAACCGGGGTATAGAAATTGGACTGAATGCAAAACTGATTAGTAAGAAAAACTTTACCTGGACTGCTTCATTCAATTATACGCATGTGAAAAATGAAGTTACAGCCTTGGCCGGAGGTAATGCTGACATTATTTCCTACACACATACTTCAGCTGAAACAGACAATATCACGCGTGTCGGATATCCTGTCGGTAGTTTATATGGTGCAAAAACGGCAGGAGTAAATCCTGAAAACGGACGACGCATCTTCATAAATGCTAAAGGTGAAAAGGTACAATATAGCGCAGCCGTAGCCGCCGGTGAAAGCAACTGGACGTATCTGGATGGTACAAAAGCCCCGGCTATTTCAACATCAGATTATCAGATTATCGGCAATGCGACTCCTACATGGTATGGCGGATTTGGAAACAATTTCAGATACAAAAACTTTGATTTGAGTCTGAACTTTACCTATTCGGGGGGAAACCTGGTTATGAACGGTACCCGAGGTACATTATTAGATCAGCGTTTCTATAATAACTCTACTGAAATTCTGAATCGTTGGACAACTGTCGGACAGGTAACAACCATTCCACGTTTAGTTTACAATGACCAAATTTCAAATGGATCTTCTTTCCCTATTTCGGAAAATGCTGAAAATGCAGACTTCCTTCGTTTGCAAACGATTGCTCTTGGATATACCCTTCCAGGCAGTTTGTTAAAACGACAAGGTATCAGTTCGATTCGACTTTCGGCTCAGGTAAACAATGCTTTCTTGCTTACGAACTATTCGGGTACCGATCCTGAGTCATCGGTGAATGGAAACTCAAATACAACCCCCGGAATTGAGAAAAATTCTGTTGGACAAGGCCGTACTTTTACTTTTGGACTCAATGTAGGATTCTGATATATTAAAACCGAATAAATATGAAATCAATAAATAAATATTATAAAAACTTTCGAATCAGTCAACTGTTGATCGCCGGATTATTAGTGGTAGGCTTAGGTTCTTGCGACAATTTATTAGACACCGTTCCCCAAACTTCCATAAGTGCCGAGAATGCATTTGATACTCCGGCAAGAATACTGGGGCAGGTGAATGGAATCTACAAATCGTTGAAAAAGGCCGATTTGTACGGAGGTCGCTACCTGTTGTTCCAGGATGTGCGCGGCGAAGAATTTATTAATGTAACCGCTAACTCTTATACTGCTTACAACAGTTGGAATAACTCCTATGCCTCCGGTTCCTCGGATGTAGTAAATCTCTGGTCGGCTGCATATACTACCATCAACAATGCCAATATTCTTATAGATGGTTTAGCGAATGTAAACGGGGTGATCCCGGACTCGGTCAAAACACAATATGTGGCAGAAGCAAAATTTCTTCGAGCACTTTCTTATTTTAGTCTGGTGACTGTTTTTGCCCGTCCTTACAACCAGGATGGAGGAGCTTCAGCAGGTCTGCCATTGAGATTGCAGGCTGAAACATCATTGGCGAACAATGATTTGGCCAGAAGTTCTGTTGCAAAAGTGTATGATCAAATTATTTCCGACTTGAATGATGCTGAAGCAGGTTTGCCAAAAAGCTATTCAACCTCGTTGTTAAACACCACCCGTGCCCACAAGAACGCGGCTATTGCACTTAAAACAAGGGTTTATTTGAATAAAGGCGATTATCCAGGTGTAGTTACCGAAGCTCAAAAGATTGTTCCGCAAATAGTGGCACCTTTTGCAGCCACTACCGGAGTAAAGCACAAGTTACAGGATATTGTCACCATTTTCAGTTCGGATTATACTACTACCGAATCAATTCTTTCTATGCCAATGAGCACCAATGACTCATATACAGGTCAATCGTCTATTGCATATATCTACAATGATAACTCCGAATACTATTTGAATCCAACAGGTATTTTCGGTGAGGCTCAATGGGGTAGCACTGATTCTCGCAGACAGTTCTTACGATTGGTATCCGGGAAGTATTATTTTAAAAAGTATGCTAAACCGTCGCCTTATCTGGATTATATACCGGTTATCCGTTATGCCGAAGTATTGTTGAATTATGCCGAAGCTGCTGCGCAGGTAGGTAATCTAACCCTGGCTGCCAGTCTTATAAAGGCAGTTCATGCCCGTTCAGACCAAAGTTTTTCGTTTGCGAATAGTGCCCTGGATACACAGGCGGCTTTATTGAACACCATTTTGAAAGAACGTCGGATAGAACTTTTAGGTGAAGGATTCCGGTCGAATGACTTGTTGCGTTATCTGCAACCGATTCCGGCCAAAGGAAGCAGCAGTTTGCAAGCACCTGCCGTTCAACCAACGGATGAGAACTATATTTTCCCGTTGCCAAGTACTGAAGTAAGTACCAACAAATTACTTTGATCAAGCCTAAAACAGAATTCAAATAATATCCTGTCATTACCTCTTGTTTTATTAAAGCGGATTGATGATTGGGCTTTGTACTACAATTTATAAATTTGAAATAATGAAAAAAACAATTAATATCTTTAGCTCTCTTTTAATAGGCTTTGTGTGCATTGCAGGTTCAGCCCAGGCTTGTACGACAGCAATAGTATCCGGCAAATTTACCAGGGATGGTCGACCTTTATTATTCAAACAACGCGACACTCCTGAACTGGAAAACAAATTAGCAGCATTCAATGATGGTAAATATCCATACATTGGATTGGTTAACCGTAAGGATAGTCTCGGAAAAGCAGTCTGGGGAGGTCATAACAAAGCCGGGTTTGCCATTATGAATTCAGCTTCCTACAATCTGAATAAAAAAGGATCCGGAACAGAAGACGGTGGATGCGATGGGAAAATTATGAAGTTGGCCCTTCAAAAATGTGCTTCGCTTGCTGATTTCGAACATTTGCTTGACTCATTACCTAAACCGCTGGGAACAAGCTCTAACTTTGGAGTCATCGATGCAAAAGGTGGTGCTGCATACTATGAAACCGGGAATGATACCTATAAAAAATATGATGCCAATAATAGGGATGATGCTCCATTCGGGTATCTGATTCGTACTAATTTCTCCTATTCGGGCGATAGGTCGCAGGATAAAGGACTGGCGCGATATGAGTCTGCGCAGGAATTATTTTCCCAAGCCTCCTTAAATAGCTCGATCTCGGTTGACTTCCTAATTGACCTTACCCGTTATCTGAAAAATGGAATCACTAAAACAAATCTTGTTTCATTGACACCTGATAATGCCGATAGACCGGTATTCGCTGCTTTCAGAGATTATATCCCGAGGTATCTTACAGCTTCTTCTATCATCGTTCAAGGAGTAAAAGAAAATGAATCTCCATCACAAACCGTGTTATGGACTATTCTGGGTTCACCTTTGACCACAGTTGCCATTCCTGTATGGATTACTTCTACACTCGAATTGCCTAAAATTCTGGTGGCTGACAAAACCGGATATGCTAAACTCAATGAATGGTCTCTGGCATTAAAAAAACAATTGTTCCCTATCGAACGAGGAGAGGGGAGCGATTATATCAACCTGGCTGCTTTGATTACCAAAGATAAGAAAGGAATTCTGCAAAATGTTTTGCCAATCGAAAAGCAAATTATTAATCAGGCAAATACGAATTTGATTAAATGGCGCAAAGAACCAGCAAGTAACGATAAAGAGATCATCGGTTTTTATAACTGGGTAGATAAGTTTGTAACTCAATCTTACCATGAATCATTTAATATTCCGGCTAATTTATAAACAACATTTTAAATACAATTGCAATGAATCCCAATCGAAAATACCTGATCGTTTTGCTGCTAGTAGTACTTACTTCCAGTTTGTTTGCTCAAAATAATGCAAAACAAGCCAACCCTGGTTTTACTCTCCATGGAGAAATTAACCTCTCCTCAGGTACGATCTATCTGAAAGGTTTCAAAAATAAGACTTTCTTCAATGTTGATTCAACCAAAATTATAAATGGACACTTTAAATTCAAAGGGAATACCAGGCGTCCCGAATTATTTGGATTGAGTACGGACAGAAACGAGTCTTTCAGCCCTTATTATATTTTTATCGAAAACGCCCCGATTAAGGTGCAAATTGATGAATTGAGCAAACACACTGCTAAAATATCCGGTTCTGTCTCTAATGATCTTTTCGAAAGCTACAAGGCTACACGGAGAGGATATAAAATAGATTCCCTTATTAAAGCCAAGCCAACATCAACCGTGGCTGCATATATTTTATATCGTCATTTTGCAAATGATTTATCGATCGATCAGCTTGAAAACGATATTGCACTTTTCGATGCGTCATTAACCGACCTGGATTATATCAAAGAATTGAAAGATATTCTTGCCGTGAAAAAGAAAGTAGATATTGGCAAACAGGCTATCGATTTCTCTTCCACAACTCCCGATGGTCAGCAATTAAAACTATCTGCATTTTATGGCAATTATCTCCTGCTTGACTTTTGGGCTTCATGGTGCGGACCTTGCCGCCGGGAAAACCCCAATCTGGTAAAAGTATATGCGAAGTTCAAATCAAAAGGATTCACTATCTTCTCCGTCTCTCTCGATCAGAAAAAAGAAAACTGGGTAGAAGCTATTGCAAAAGATAATCTGACCTGGACACATGTATCCGATTTGAAATTCTGGGAAAGTGCTCCTGCAAAATTATATGCTGTACGGAACATCCCTTCGA
>Ga0302286_10001919_pt1 | contig 14837 bp, 7 predicted proteins | sample III_Fen_E2_3_FD_198765 | JGI IMG/M metagenome (GOLD analysis project Ga0302286, IMG submission 198765) | Peat permafrost microbial communities from Stordalen Mire near Abisko, Sweden - III_Fen_E2_3 | ecosystem: Environmental > Terrestrial > Soil > Wetlands > Permafrost | place: Sweden: Abisko...
AAAGCAACCACCTTGATCCTTTTCTGTTTCTTTCCTTGTTAAGATGGTTTACCCTTTTCAACTTCATTTATAAAAATTGGAAAAATTAGACTTTAACTAATTCTATAACATATGACAATTGATACTCTGTTTTTTTTATTTATAACCTCACGAAGTTTATGAAGTGTTTGCCAAACTGGTTGGAATTAATTGTGATCTAACTATCTATATTTGAAAATTGTTACATAACTATTGAGAGAATTTTAAGAGCGTATGCAAAGCTAAATTCTCAATGATATTAAAACATATACTAATATATATAGCAATGCTACACTATCGATGTGTTTTTCGTAAATTCAATAATTTCAGGAATATATCCGAAAGCAAGTCCTGTTACGGTATCTGCACAACCATAATAAATCGCAATCCGTCCAGTGGCAGCATCATGAAGTGCTGCGCAAGGAAACGTAACATTAGGTACATCACCCATACATTCGTAAGGAGTTTGTGGAGAAAGGAGATACGGTCCTGAACGGTACTTTACTTTCCACGGTTGCTCAAGGTCGAGCAGAGCCGAGCCGAAACTATATACAAATCCGTTGCAAGTATTCAATACGCCGTGATAAATCAATAACCATCCCTCGGATGTTTCAATAGGTATGGGACCAGCTCCAACCTTAGCACATTGCCAGGCACTAACTTCGAAAGGTGCTGGTGACATTACATGCCTATGATGTCCCCAGAATTCCATATCTGGCGATTCGCTATAGAAGATATCTCCAAAGGGGGTATGTCCGTTATCGCTAGGACGACTTAACATTGCAAAACGACCGTTAATCTTACGGGGAAATAACACTCCGTTTCGGTTGAAAGGAATAAAAGCATTTTCCAACTGATGGAAGCTTATAAAGTCAAATGTATAAGCCACTCCTATGGTTGGACCATGATAACCATTGCACCAGGTGACAAAATACCTGTCTTCAATAAAACAGACTCGAGGGTCGTATCCATACACCCATTTCCCTATCTCTTCATTTTCGGATTGGAAGGTTAGTGAATCGGCGTTTATATCCCAATGAATTGCATCTTTACTGAATCCAACATGAAGGCGCATCCTTCTATTGGTATCGTCGCAACGAAACACTCCAGCATACCCGTCTTTATAGGGAACAACTGCACTATTGAAAATACTATTGGAAGTTGGTAATAGATTGCGGGGAATAATAGGATTCGCAGAATAACGCCATACCACCTCATTCGAATCACTGGGACGATTTTCCCAAGGCATATTGGGCAAATTATCTCCCGAAATTTTAAAGTCATTCATTTGATTATAAATTTATTTTTTAGTAAGTAAATACTTGATAATTAATTAGAATTAATTTTATTTGTTCTATCTTGAGTAAGTAATTTATATGTAAAAAATGTTTCGTTCATTCCAATACTTTTTCCTCACGATCGGAATAGGTGAAAGGAACAAAGAAAGTAACCAAAAATGCAGGAATTGTAGCAATCAAAACAAATATAAAAAATATTTTATAACCTAACCAATCACTCAGATAACCGCTCATCATTCCAGGAATCATTACTCCGAGATTCATAATACCAGACGCAAAGGCATAATGCGCCATCTGATGCTTGCCCGGTGCAACCTGCTGCATCATAAACAAACTTAGCCCTACAAATCCGAATCCGTAGCCCAGATATTCAAATATAATAGCAGAACTTATTATCCAAATACTAATTGGTTGATATAGTGCAAGAAGAAAGTAAACTATAAATGGGATATTGAAGGCACAGCAAAGAGAGAATAAAGTCTTTTTTAGTCCGAATGAAGAGATGTAATAACCCGCTAAAATAGAACCTATAACAAATGCTGCTGCACCGAAAGTCCCATAAATTAAGCCAATTGTTTTTACATCAAGTCCAAGACCGCCTTGCCCAAGTGGAGCTTTCAGAAACAAAGGTACAATCTTTATGGCATATCCTTCGGCAAAACGATAGAGAATGATAAAGCATATATACCAGGCGATATGCTTTTTTGTGAAAAAAGTGCGAATGACCGTCCAGAGCATCTTCATACCATCCCGCATAGAGCCCGCATCTCCTGTTCGGGCCCCACCCGAGGGCAACATTCGGGTATGATATAATCCTAAAAGAATCATGATGATAGAGCAAATACATAGAATCACCATCCATGCATTTATGATACCTACTGTATTCTTAAGAAAACCGGCCAGGTAAACTAATCCACCACTGGTGAGAATTTTAGCCAAATTGTAAAATGCACCTTGCCAGCCGATATATTTTGCCTGTTGCCCTGAATCTAACTCAGTTAGGTACACTCCATCGCCAGCTATATCGTGGGTAGCGCCACTTAATGCGATAACACCCAACAAAGCAATAGAGTAACTGAAAAAATCTGATAATGGTAATGAAAATGCAACCAATGAAAATGTAACTCCCGTTACGATTTCAGTAATTATTACGAAATATTTTTTAGTCTTAAGTATTTCGAGAAATGGACTCCAGAGCATTTTTAATGTCCAGGGAAGCATAATTAATGATGTCCAAAAAGCTATCTTTGTATTGGAAATTCCCATATCCGAAAACATAAGTACAGACACCATAGAGAGTGCTACAAATGGTAAGCCCATTGCAAAATAGACAGTTGGGACCCAGAAAATAGGACTCTTTTTAATTGTTTTATCAGTCATTGTTTTAAAATTTGTAAGTTTCTTATTTCAGCTCAATTTCGTCGGTAAAGAGCCAGCCTCCTGATTTGTTTGCTTTAGAGGCTTTGTAATGGATATAGAGAGCTTTGGCACTGCCTTTCCATCCAAAATCCTCAAAACTTACTTTACGAGCCGTAAGTGATATGTGCGGATAAACTGTAGATAAGGTTTCATATATTATTCCATCTTGTGATACGGAGATGGTAACTCCGGAAGGCATCCAGATATCGGCTCCATAATCTTGCATGAATTGTGCTGAAACTGAGTGTATATCGGTTATTTTTTCTAAATTGATAATTACATCCAAATCTTTCTCTAAAAATCCTTGCCAACGTTCGTCACTATAGGACCAATCACCCAACAAACCATCAGTTAATGTCTTTTCTTCATTTGCCTTGTACTTAGCTTCGTACATGGTCAGATACTTAACTGGTTTCCCAACTGCGATATGGACAACAGGTTGAAGTGATTTTTGACGCCGTCCAACCTCATTTTTTAAATCAAATGGGTGATACCCTTTTGACTTTAACATAGAAACAGCGTTTATTGCACGTTCTCTAAATTCCGGATAAGATTTCAACTCCGGAGCTGTCCATCCCACTTCAGCAATCGCCAATAAACGGGGATAAATCATATATTCGGTATGATCCACAGTAGGCATCCTTTCTGTCCAGACATTCGCTTGTACACCCAAAATTAATTTTTGTTCATCTACAGTCAACCCATTGGGAATTGGATTGAAAGAATAAACTTTTTTCAACGGAAGGAAAGCCGACATTGCTTCAGGCTGGGTACATGGAGCATCCTGATAAAAATCAAGATAGCAATATGCTGTAGGAGTCATTATGGTTTGATGCCCGGACTTAATGGATTTCAGTTGACTTTCGTCACGCCAAGCCATTACCGTAGTTGTCGATGATAATCCACCTTCTAATATCTCGTCCCAGCCAATAATTTTCTTACCTTTGCTATTAAGAAACTTTTCTATGCGGTGAATTAAATAGCTTTGTAATTCATTCTCATTTTTCAAATTATTAGTCCTCATACGAGCCTGACAGAGTGGGCATGTTTTCCAACCTTTTTTGCTAGCCTCATCACCTCCAATATGAATATATTGGGATGGAAAAAGTGGAATTATCTCCGAAAGTACATCTTGAAGAAATGTAAAAGTGCTTTCATTCCCAATACAAAAATCGGAATCAACATAAGGCTTACCACTACAAGACAATTGTGGGTAAACCGCCAACACTTCCTCAGAATGTCCTGGCATTTCAATTTCGGGTATCACAGTAATGTATCGACTTTTTGCATATGCCACAATCTCCTTCACATCTTCTTGAGTATAGTATCCTCCATTGGCAATCGGGTTATCCTCTTTACAGTAAGTCCGTCCCCCTTCATCCCATGCTTTCCAGTTGGGAAAAGGCCGCCAGGCAGCTACATCAGTAAGTAATGGATATTTCTTTATCTCAATACGCCAACCGGCTCCATCTGTAAGGTGCCAATGAAAATTATTGAGCTTGTAATATGCCATCATATCCAGCTGCTTTTTAATAAACGCTTTTGTGTAAAAATGACGCGACACATCCAAGTGCATTCCACGATAAGCAAAACGCGGCGAATCTTTAATTTCAACTAAAGGCAACTTATTTTTAAAAACTTCTCTAATCTGTAAAAGTGACTGAATACCATGGAATAATCCTACTCCAGTAGTAGACTTCAAAATAATACCATGTACGGTGATTGACAATTGATAGCTCTCCGGGGATGATAATCCTGAAAGAGAATCTACAATCAACAGATGTAAGAAATCGTTTTTTTCTGCTATACGTGTTTCCTCAACCTGAATATTTGATAATTTGATATACCCCAACAGATTCTTTCTTTCATCGCCGCTTAGATTAGTTGTCAGTTTTAGCGGTTTTGTAAAAGTAAAAGTACCTTTTCCAGTTACAAGGGAATTAGGCTTTGGAATAATTACGTTACTGATAGTAGCAGCATTACTATTTATAGCAAAGAACAATATAAACAAATAGAAAGATATTAGTTTCATGTTTTATTTGGGATTTATTTTAAAAGTATTGACCAGGTCTCAACGAGTAATAATGCCTAATTCACTTACAGCATAATGATTTACATAATTTACAGACTCTAATGGCTCTAATCTAATGTATTTAGTTCGAACCGATTGATTAAATAGCACATCCTGACGAATTGGATTATTCTTTATATTATTGAATATGACATTGTTTTTGATTTTTATCCAGACTTGTCCATCTGTGCTTACAGAAAAATTGTAGCGAAATAAATTAGCCGTATTCACATCATTTACCGGCACATAAAAGAAACCTTTCATAGATAATATCTCACCAAAATCTATCACGAGTGTGTCTTGTAGATTAAGAGTAACTGAGGTAGAGGCATCTCCATCAATTACTTTAGCAACATCAGCTCCATGAGGAACAAGAACTTTCCATTGCGATGGTGACAAATCATAATTAAGAGTCATAACTTCACTCTTTGTAGCTCCATTATGTATCGCAGCAATTGCTTTTACTGTACCACCATTGGGCAGGGCAAAAAAATGGTCATAGACAGTTGAAGCAATAGAAGGTTGTGATCCGTCCAATGTATAATAAATGGTAGCATCTGTTTCTTCGGTTCGTATAGATACGTCACCTTGTTTGCTCCGCTCTATTGAAGGTGACGATAGTAATTCGGGAGCAAAATAAAGTCCTATGTTATTTAAAACAGGTGAAGCTAAAGACTTTAAAATATTAATTCGAAGTTTTTCAGTAGTTATAGTTGCGAATCGTAGAATACGTTTATAACCAATAGTAGTAGCTTGCGATAGCATGTGCCAACTATTTGTTGATGTATCCCAATACTCTACATTGAAAGATTCAACACGTTGTCCTAACGGAATATATTCCTGAATCAAAAAACGATTGAAGGTCTGTGCCTTTTTCAGGGTTATCACTAACGAAACAGTGTGAATATTATCGTCTGTTGCCCAATATGTATCGTACTTATTGTCAAGAATATTAATTGGCGAAAACCGTCTCGATTTTCCTCTTGTATTACTTGCTGTTACGATACCATCACTGGCTAGATTTGTTTTAAAAACATCTTCTAAAGAATTCCGAAACTCCATAAGACGAATTGAGTCGCCGGAATGAATACGTCCGCTTCGGTCTGCAGGTACATTGAGCAGCAGATTACTGTTTCTTCCTACGGTGTTATAGTAAATCTCAAAGAGTTGTTCAACCGACTTTACTTTATCGTTGGTAGATGGACTATAAAACCAACCCGGGCGAATGGAAACATCGGTTTCGGCAGGTACCCAATCAGTTCCAGCAATATTTCCACGGCTTAGTGTGTCAAGAGAAGGTGCTTTACTTCCTGGTTCAAATCCTTTGGTGTTGAGGCGCGACCAATTGGTTTCTCCGGCAATTCCTTGTTCGTTTCCCATCCAGCGACATCCAGGACCAATATCGCTAAAAATAACTGCCTGAGGTTGATTCTTATATACAACATTGTGAAATAATGGCCAATTATATACTTGTCGTTTTGTGCCATCACCATTTGCTCCATCAAACCACTGTTCAAATACATCACCATAGCCCGATAAAACCTCATTGAGGGTGTTGGCAAACACTTGATTATATCCAGGAGTCCCATAAGCCGGATTATTTCGATCCCACGGAGATAGATAAACCCCAAACTTTAATCCTGCCTTCTTGCATGCCTCAGAAAGCTCTCTTAGTACATCCCCTTGACCATTTTTCCAACTACTTTCACGCACGGTGTGAGTGCTGAATTTACTGGGCCATAAGCAAAAGCCATCGTGATGTTTTGCCGTGATAATAATACCTTTCATCCCAGCAGCTTTCGCAGTAGCTACCCATTGGCGACAGTCTAAATCACTGGGATTAAACACAGTTGGATCTTCCTTCCCGTTTCCCCATTCCACATCTGTAAAAGTATTGGGACCGAAGTGAACGAACATATAATACTCCATTTGTTGCCATTCTAATTGACTTTTAGAAGGTGTGGCACCATAGGGACGAAGTGGTATAACACTACTTTTGCAACTAATTAGCAATATTATAATTGCAAACCATAATATGTTATTTTTCATCTTTTATAGTTTATTCCTCATTTGTACAGCAAAATAATATTTGCCTTACTATTATAGAAAAGCGTAGTTTTCATGTTAGTTGACTTTCAGCATATTCAACACAGGAGTTTTTACAGTCTTAATCTCCAATTGAAAATTATCGTTTATTTGCTCGAAAATAGAAATTCTATTTTCCCCTTTTTTTAACCAGACTCCGGGAATAAAAAGAGTTTGTTGTGGACCAACTTTCCAATAGCGTCCTATATTGTTGCCATTTACAAAGACAATACCTTTACCCCATTTACTCATATCGATAAATGTATCTCCCACTTCATTGAGGAGAAAAGACCCTTCGTATACAATTGGTTTACCTTTTAAAGATAGAATCTTAGTAGCCCCATTATCGTACACATCTGCCTTTGCATATTGACTCAGGTCAGGATACTTGTCCATAGGTAATTTATACATTTGCCAATCCCCCAAAATTTCCACATCATTAACTTTAACTGGGCTTATAATACCTTTGGTGTTATGCACAATCTCAGCACCATAGTTGATACGTCCCATATTTTCCACCATAATTTCTAATGTAGCATTAAAAGGAATATCGATATCAAGGGTATAATGTTTGATATTTCGATTTAGTTCTCCAACTTTCTCTCCATTTACGTACACTATTGCGTAGTCTCGTAGGCCCGCCACTTCCAATTTTCCACTGATGGGTTGATTAAAGTGTCGTGTGTAGAGCACATAGCCAGATCCCTGATTCAGTTGTTCAAACGTCAATGGGGCATCACTGTTTACAGGTGTCATTTTCTCTGCATAGCTTAAGACATCAGCTACTCGGGTTAACTTCACCGTTGAAATTTCAATAACTGAAATTGGTGCCGGAATTGTAGGTAGTTTTAAGTGTACATATTTACGTATAACATTGCGGATAGAATCGAATTTAGGAGTGACCCATCCGGCCTCACTTATAGGTGCATCGTAATCATAACTGGTAAGATCCGGCTGTATATCATGAGATCTATCATAATTAGCTCCACTTGTAAACCCAAAATTTGTCCCCCCATGCGCCATATATAAATTAAAAGAAATGCCATTTTGAAGATACTCTTCTGTCTTACGGGCAATACTCGTTGCACTGGTATTCGGGAATGGCTCTCCCCAATGCGACAACCAGCCTGGATAAAACTCTGCAACCATATATGGACCCTTTCCTCCATGATATTTATCCACCGCCTTTTTTAGATTTACTACATTACCCTCTCCATTGGCTGTTGGCAAAATTCCATCGATAGTTCCTCCTTCAAATAACCATGAACCATCGGAACTAAACAGTGGCACATCAAATCCTGCAGATAAGAGCTGATCTTTAATTTTAGCATTGTAGGCTCTATGCTCTTCAATTGGAATATCTTTTCTCTGAGACACATAGGAACCAAACTCATTCTCCACTTGCACCATAATAATAGGACCACCTTTTGTTATCTGCTGCTTACCTATTTCTAGATAAAGCCGGTTGATATATGCTTGAGTATATTTTAGAAAAATCGCATTATCCCGTCTCAATTCAATTCCTTTGAAGTTTTGCAACCACCAGGGATATCCACCAAACTCCCATTCGGCGCAAGCATAAGGACCCGGACGGAGAATAACAAAAAGTCCTTCTTCTCCGGCTGCTTTTATAAATTCCGACAGGTTTTTATCTCCTTCAAAATCCCAAATTCCAGGTTCGGGTTCATGTGCATTCCAAAATACATAGGTAGCTACCGTATTCAATCCCATTGCTTTTAGCATTTTTAGGCGATGATGCCAATATTGGTGTGGAATACGGGCGTAATGCATCTCTCCTGATAGAATCTGCATTGGCTTGTGGTCGAACATAAAACTCCCATCCTTTACCTCGAAAAGATGTTTGCTTTGTGCATTTCCTGTAAATCCCATCAAGCATATCAGTGCTGAAGAAAGGATGAATTTTCGGTTTAAAATTTGTAACATATCTATATGATTTAGTTTCCGACTAATTAATTGATTAAATAAAAAGAACAAAAAGTATCACTTTCTGGTGTTTAGTTTATAGGATATTTCTTTTGATTCTGTCAGAATTTGATGTGTTAAACGGTAACCGTTTAGTTTTTGTCCATCTATAATAACTTCTTTAATATAATCGGATCCTGCACTCTGCATTTTTATTTTGGTAAGAATTACTCTGTTCGACTTATAATACCGGGGGTCGAGTTTTATCGTTATCTTATCAAAAATCGGTGTAGTGAGCGTATAATCAGCTCTCCCTGGACATTCAGGATAAAAACCTATCATATTAAATACTGCCCAAGCTGACATCGTTCCTGTGTCGTCATTGCCTGGTAATCCGTCTGTAGTATTGGTGAAATGTTTTGCTAAAAGTTGCTTAATAAGCTTTTGGGTTCTCCATTCTTCGCCATGTATATCACTAAAAAAATAAGGATAGTTGATGTCCGGTTCATTTGTTACGTCAAAATATCCTTTATCAAAAACCGTTTGCAGTTTTTCTACAAATTGTTTTTGACCTCCCATAAGCTTAATCAGTCCCGGTATATCGTGTGGTACTGCAAAAGTGTAGTTCCATGCACTACCCTCGTGAAACCCTGGATTGGGTTCAAAGTTAGCTCCTAAAGTGGGACTAAAAGGGTTATAAAATTCACCGTTAGGTAATAGAGGTCGCAAAGTTCCATACTCCTTACTATAATAATGCTTGTAGCCGACTGAGCGTTGCTCTAAAAGAGCAGCATCTGCTTTTTTCCCCAATTTCTTAGCCAATTGTGCTAAGTTCCAATCGGCAATATAGTATTCCAACGCACGAGATACCGAGACGTCAAATTTATCTCGTATCGGTACATAACCCAATTTTACATAATCATCGTTGTCTGTACGAAGTAGGTTCTGATCTCCCAGCATCGTGGCCGATTTGTACATTGCTTCGTAAGCTGTCTTTATATCAAAATCGCGTAATCCTTTCATCCATGTATCCACTATCACTGAGGTGGCTGGGTTTCCTTCCATGGTGAGGGTTTCTCGACCGAAAAGTTCCCAACGTGGCAACCAGCCCGACTCCTTATACATGTCAATCATACTGCGTACCATCTGCAATTGTCGGTCGGGAAATAACAAACACATTAGTTGATGAACATTTCGATATGTGTCCCACAATGAAAAAACAGTGTATCGGTTTTCGTTTGTTTTGGTGACCTTAATTTCTTTACTTTCCATGGCCGGATATTGACCATTTACATCCTGTAGAATATTTGGGTGTATTAATGTATGATATAAAGCTGTATAGAATACTGTCTTTTGATCCAGAGTTCCACCCTCCACTAATATTCGGGATAAATCATCGTTCCACTTATCACGTGCAGCTTGACGGATAGCCTCAAAGTATGGTTTAGCTTGTTCTGTTTCTAGATTCAAACGGGCATTGGCTATGCTGACAAACGAAACTCCCATCTGTACCGTGATAACCTCTTGCTCCTGACAATCAAAATTGAAATAGACTCCGATGTTGTCACCAACTATCTCCTTTTCGTACTTTGTATATAGTTTGTATTTGCCGGCATCACGATTCCACTCATTTTCCCATTTTTCTCCTGGGCGCTGGAACTTATAATACCCAGTGGTTTCAGGTTTCTTACTTACCCTCATCACAAAATAAATTGGAAATACCGCCTGGTTTTGGGTATAACAAAAAGTACCAAGCAGTTTCATCCCTTCCACTTCAGTATCGCTAACCTTACGAGCCATAGCTCCGGTTTCGTTAGTTAATCCTTCACCGAGATTGAGCAGGATGTGGTTCTCTCCCTTTGGAAAAGTAAAACGCGAGATGCCAACTCGTGGAGTCGCACTTACTTCCGTTTTGATTTTGTATCTGGTCAGGTAATTGGAATAATATCCGGGAGTCGCTTTTTCTCCTTCATACTGGCTACCATATTTTTTGCAATCTACTTCAAGTGGACCACTTGTAGGCATTAGCAATAAACTACCCATATCAGGGCATCCCACACCGCTCAAGTTGACGTGCGAATAACCTGTAAAAATACTATTCTCATTCGAATATGGAGTTGACCACCATCGCTTATCTTTATCATACTTATTTTTATCAGAACCCATTACATTAAACGGTGACACCGACATAAGTCCCTGTGGACAGATAGCTCCGGGATTGGTGGTCCCAAAATTAGTAGTTCCTATAAATGGATTGACATATTCCACCGGCTCAGTCTGTCCATTGACAGATATAATTATCCAGCCTGCAAAAAGCGTAAGAATGAGCTTTTTCATGGTCGGTCGGCTTTATTCATACCAAATGTATGAGAGGGTGTACTACCCATTTCAAATTTCAATACTCCTCCAGCCATAATATCAGTAAAGTTGATATACGATTTTGTATAGTTTTTTCCGTTGAGAGTAGCTCGTTGAATATAGATATTTTTCTTACTATTGAGATGAGCGATTATCTTAAATGTCTTACCATCTTTTACCTTCAAAGTTGCTTCGTTAACCAAGGGACTACCGAATACATATACTCCTCCGGCAGGTACTACCTGATAAATTCCCATAGCAGAAAGTACAAACCAAGCAGACATCTGACCAACATCTTCATTCCCAGATAATCCAGCAGGACGACTTGAATAAAACTTATGAAGTACTTCTCTAACTTTTTCGGCAGTTTTCCATTGCTGACCGACGTATGCATACATGTACAAAATATGATGACTTGGCTCATTCCCCTGTGCATATTGACCAATCAAGCCACTAATATCAGGGGGGGCTTCAGTCCCAAGTTTTTCTTTCACAATAAACAACGAATCTAACTTCTGAATAAAAGATTCTCTTGATCCAAAACAAGAAACCAAACCATTTATATCATGAGGTACAAGCCAGGTGTATTGCCAGGCATTACCCTCTGTGAAATCTTTTACTCCTTTTTCATCTTGTGTACGTAACGGATCAAATGGTGTTTTGAATTTACCATTTAATAGTTTTGGTCTCATAAATTTTGTTTCTGGATCAAAGTAGTAAGTATACGCCTTACTTCTTTTTATAAAATAATTGTAATCGTCCGTTTTGTTTAGTTTTTTTGCAATCTGTGCTGTTGACCAATCTGCAATTGCATATTCTAAAGCCCTAGATACTGATTCATCTTGTTTATCACAAGGAATATATCCATATTGCTTCATGTATTTCAAACCATATTCATCCAGCAACTGAGACTTTTTCATGGCTTGAAAAGCGGCTTCGTTATCAACTTTGTACCCTTTAAGCACAATGTCAGCTAATGCTATTGTGCCAGGGTTACCTACCATACAATCAGTTTCATTACCCATGAGATGCCAAATAGGTAGTTTCCCTTGTTCATTATTGATCTTGAGAAAAGTATTAGCTATATCTGGAATCATTTCTGGACTAATCAGTGTCATCAAAGGTTGAGCAGCTCTGTAGGTGTCCCACAAAGAAAAAGTAGTATAGTTTGTGAAAGATACATTTCGATAAATTTTACCATCAGTACCTCGATAATCACCATTCACATCACAATACAAGGATGGTGCAATCATTGTGTGGTAAAGTGCAGTGTAAAAAGAGTGCATCAAGTTTTTATTATCAGTAACTATTGCAATTTTATTCAAAGCTTCATTCCAATTGTTGGAGGCATTTGTGACAGCTTGATCAAAATTCCAGGAAGAGAGTTCTATCTTCATATTTAACTTCGCGTTTTCAATACTAACAGGAGATATAGACACTTTTACATAAATTTTCTCTTTATTGTTTGTTTCAAAGATAGCTTGTCCATAGGCTTTTGCCACTTTTATAGTATTTCCCGATTTTATACTCGTTGTGTCAGATACGATAAACTTTTTCATAGGTTTAGAGAATGTAGCACTAAAATATATCCGCTGATCTTTTGCCCAACCTCGCGTAAAACGATAACCAGAAACAACGCTGTCATTTTCCTGCACAAGGTAAGTTTCAGTAGGAGTATCCCAACCTATTCCGTGTTCGAGATCTATTATTATTTTGGCATTTTTAGATTCAGGAAAAGTATACTGATGAAAACCTACACGTTTGGTTGCTGTAAGTGCCACATCAATGTTGAACCGATCTAAGTGAACAGAGTAAAAGCCTGCTTTCACTATTTCGTTTTTATGCGAGTATTTGGAATAAATTCCACTTTTCTCATCTCGCAAGTTACCCCTTGTGAGTTTAATTTCTCCTATTGCAGGCATAAAAGAAATATCTCCCAAATCACCAATGCCTGTTCCGCTGAGGTGGGTATGCGAAAATCCTATGATTATTGAGTCGCTGATATGATATCCTGAACACCAATCCCAGCCCTGTGAATACTGTGTAGGTCCTAATTGAACAGCTCCGTAGGGTACATTCACTCCTACAAATACATGACCATGATCACCAGTACCAATATAAGGATCAACATATTGTGCAAGTCCTTTCAATCGCGGTGTATAGGATTGTTTGGCTGCAATTGTACCAAACAAATTTATAGCACTTAGTATGGATAATAATACGATGTATATGTTCTTATTCAAATAAATTCTCATATATAATTTCTTTTATTTTCTGTTTTTACTGCATTTATTACTGTAAATTCAGGGCATTATCAATTTAGCTTTCAACCGAATATCGTCAGATGAAGCCCCTATCATTACCGTAAATAATCCCGGTTCGACAACAGTTTTCAATTGCTGGTTAATTATTGACAATTCATCTTGCGTTAAAATAAATTTGACTGATTTCCGCTCTCCTTTTTTTAGAAAAAAACGTTCAAAATCTTTTAGTTGTTTGATGGGTTGTACAGTTGAGGCCACCTCGTCTCGCAAGTAAATCTGAACCACTTCATCACCATCATAGTTCCCAGTGTTTGTTACCCAAAAAGAAAGGATAAAAGAGTCTTTTCCTTTTTTTTCTATCTGTAAATCGGAGTATTGAAACTGTGTAAAGCTCAACCCATAACCAAAACTATAAAGCGGTGTCGAAGGCATTTCCACATAATTATGTCCTAACGGATTCATTTTATTATAATATACAGGTAATTGTCCCACTGAGCGAGGTATCGAAATTGGCAATCGTCCTGCAGGGTTATAATCACCAAACAATACATCAGCGATGGCATTACCACCCTCTTGTCCCGGATACCAAGCCGTTAAAAGTGCTTCTGCATGTTTGGCAGCCCAATTCATATTGAGGGGACGACCTTGTATATAAATAACAATTATGGGTTTACCTGTTGCATGAAGTGCCTTTAGTAACTCCATTTGTTTTCCAAGTAAATCCAACGATGCCCTATCATATCCTTCGCCACATTCCATATCGCTTATATTATCCTTGGTAATTATAGCGGCTCCTGTTTCTATATAACTCGTTTCAAAATCACGAGCACTCGATCCGCCCACAACCACTACCACTACATCAGAAGCTTTTGCCGCTGTTAAAGCATTTTCTATATCGACGTGAGTAGTATCTCTTATATCACACCCTTTTACATACTCAATTGATGCCGATGGTAGTTTCGCGTGTATTCCATCCAGTACGGTTTTCACATTGCCATCTTCTTGAGGGGCTGTATAATCGCCTAACATGTTATACCGATTATGTGCATTGGGACCTATTACTGCAATTCTGTGTAATTGTTTGCTCAATGGTAAAATCCCATCGTTTTTCAGTAAAACGATAGACTCCTGTGCTACCTTCCGGGCAAGTTCAATATTTGCATTGCAACGGACTCCCAACTTTGCGTCCTTTGAATTGACATATGGATTTTCAAATAACCCCATTTCAAATTTTAATCGTAAAACGCGATAAACAGCTGAATCTATTATTGATTCCCGCAGTTTCCCTTTTTTTACTTCTTCAATTAATTTGAAATAAGCATTTCCTCCCAAATCTACGTTAGTACCAGACGATATGGCTTGATTAGCTGCATCTTGAATGGTTTCGGCAACGAAATGGCT
>Ga0302286_10001920_pt1 | contig 14829 bp, 15 predicted proteins | sample III_Fen_E2_3_FD_198765 | JGI IMG/M metagenome (GOLD analysis project Ga0302286, IMG submission 198765) | Peat permafrost microbial communities from Stordalen Mire near Abisko, Sweden - III_Fen_E2_3 | ecosystem: Environmental > Terrestrial > Soil > Wetlands > Permafrost | place: Sweden: Abisko...
CTTTTATCATGAAGAACGATGCCGTCCTCTCTGATATAGAAACAATCGACGGGGCAGACTTGCTCGCAAGGAGCATCGGTACAATGCATACATGCGATGGATGTACTCATCTCTTTACCGATCACACCATCATTGAGGGTGATAACTTTTCTTCTGCTGATACCAACAGGAAGGTCATGTGCTTCTGCACATGCAACGGAACACGCAAAACATTCGATACAACGATTATTATCACAAAAGAATTTCATTCTTGACATTTCATTATTCATCATCCACCCCCTATGCTTTCTCGACGCGGCATAGACCAGCGTTGAACTCTGAAATTTGTGTGATAACGTCAAACCCATAGTTGATGACGGTATTAGAACTCTCACCAATCACGTATGGTTTTGTACCCTCAGGATACCTGTCACTTAAATCTGCTCCTTGGAACATCCCCGCAAAGTTATATGGCATAACGATACGATCAGCCGTTACACTGTGATTATGATGTGCCCTTACTTTAATCTTTGTGCCTTGTGGCGCATGAATCCACATCATATCGCGATCTTTAATGCCATGGTTGAGTGCTAAATCGGGATGAATGTTACAGAACATCTCTGGCGTAATGGCAGAGAGGTATTTGCTGGTTCGCTCAAGCATACCAGCACCTGAGAGGTTGACAACCCGCATGCTCACCATCATGGTTGGAAAATCTTTTGACCAATCTTGTTTTTGTTGTTCAGATTTAAACTTGACTTCAACCCTAAAGTTATTAGGTTGATCCTCATACGTTGGAAACTTCTCTACCAAATCCCAACGTGGTGAGTGGATCGGTTCTCTGTGCAATGGCACAGGATCTGGGAATTCCCAAACAATCGCCCTCGCTTTTGCATTTCCATAGACACAGACACCTTTTTCACGCGCTTTTTGCTGAATGATGCCACTAAAGTCCATTGACCAACTCGCACCCATTTGTGACTTTTCTGTCTCTGTGAGTGTAATACCTAGTACTCTTTCGATATTTTCTTTCGTCAATTGTGGGTAACCACCTTTAACCAAAGAGCCTTTGACATGGACACTCTCTCCTGGTATTTGGCTCACACCATTATGCTCTAAACCAAAGCGGTTTCTAAAGCCCATACCGCCTTCATTGACGGGGGTATCAAGGTTGTATAAAATTGGAGAACCCGGATGTTTTTCATCCCAACATGGCCATGGAAGTCCATAATACTGACCTTTCATTGGTCCATGTCCCTCTAAGGTGATAGGATCAAACATATGCCAATTCTCTTGATGGCTACGCAGGCGTTCTGGTGTCCAACCACCTAAACCAATCGATTTAATCGTACGTGCGATTTCATTGACCGCGTCATCAGGCCATTTAATGTCCTCTTTGATTTGAACGACTTTACCCTCTTTGACACCCATTTTCATACCGCGAACAAACTCATCGTAGAAACCAAATTTTTTCGCAAAAGCAAACATAATCTCTTGATCTTCTTTACTTTCATAAATGGGTTCAACCACTTTGCTACGCCATTGTCCACTTCGATTGGTTGCCGAAACGGTTCCTTCACTTTCAAATTGTGTAGAAGCAGGCAAGATATAAATACCATCTTTTCGATCGGTTAAAATAGCCGCTTCATTCACAAATGGCTCAGCAATGACTAAAAGATCAAGCTTATTGAGGGCGCGTTGAATCTTCTCTTGTTGTGACATAGAGGTAATTCCCGTTCCTTGAACCCACAGTACACGAATCGGAGCAGATGAATATGTTTTTTCTTCTTGAAGAACGCCTTGCCACCATTTTGCGAGTGTAAAGCCTTTTTCATTCATCCATTTTTTCTCAAAGAAACGACCTTTGAGCCATTCATAATCCACACCCCATGTCTGTGCAAAGTATTTCCAAGCGGGGTCTTCAAGACCATAATAGCCTGAAAGCGTATCAGCAAGATTACCCATGTCGGTAGAGCCTTGAACGTTATCGTGTCCACGAATAATGTTACATCCACCGCCTTTTTTACCTGCATTACCAAGGGCGAGTTGAAGAATCGGTAAGATTCTGGTATTCGATGTTCCAGTACTGTGTTGTGTAATGCCCAGTGCCCAAATCACCGTAGAAGGTTTATTTTTAGCAAATAAGGTGGTTGCTTGAATCAACTGATCCACAGGAATACCTGTTACATCAGAAGTGAGTTCTGGTGTCCATTTTGCAGCCTCCGTGCGGACGTCATCCATACCATACGCATGATTGTCCATAAACTCTTTATCTTCCCAACCATTTTTAAAGATGATATGAAGCATTCCATAGGTAAATGCCACATCGGTACCTGAACGAATACGCAAGTACATGTCCGCTTTAGCCGCACTTCTGGTATAAATGGGGTCAACAACGATCAGTTTTGCACCTCGATCTTTGGCTTGAAGCATATGTTTAAAGCCAATCGGACAGGCAACAGCAGAGTTTGCACCGATCATCATCATCACTTTTGAATTTTCGACAATATCGCCAAAGTGGTTGGTCATAGCACCATAACCCCACGTATTCGCCGCTCCAGCAACAGAAGCACTGTGACAGATACGCGCTACGTGGTCAATGTTATTCGTTCCCCACATTGCTGCAAATTTTCTAAAATAAAACGATTGTTGTAAACTAAATTTCGCTGAACCCAAGAATTGAACGGTATCGGGCCCATTTTCAGCACGAATTTTAAGCATTTTTTCCGAGATTTCGTTAATGGCTTGATCCCAACTGATTCGTTGCCATTTTCCATCGACTTTTTTAAGTGGGAACTTAATGCGTTGTTTGCTCTTAACCAAATCAATTTGATCAATCCCTTTACAACAGTGACTTCCCTCGCTAATAGGATGATCTTGCGCGACTTCTTGACGAACCCACACACCGTTTTGTACTTCAGCAATAATGCCGCAACCTGCAGAACAGATACTACAAATCGTTTTAACGCTCTTTGAACCTGGAAATGGATTTTTCACTTCCTCAACGGTTGCTGGGCGTAATGAATCACTGCTTGCAAAAGCTCCAGTGGCTCCAAAACTTGCACCAATCGCTGCCATTTTCAAAAAGGCGCGTCTTCCTATTTTTAAAGAATCTTCATGAAGTGCTTTACTCATGCAAACTCCTTAAACTGCGGCGCGATAGAACGCGTCCCAATGGGCTGTTTTGGTGTAGAGAATCTCTTTTTTCTTAGAGTGTCCCTTCACAACGCCATTACTTCCTGCTGTTTTTGCACCTGTTTCATTCGCCATTGCGCTAACGCCAACTGCGGCTACTACAGCACTTGCTCCTAGAGTTTTTTTAAGAAAACTCCTTCTTTGATCTTGCACGATTTCCTCCTGCATCTTTTACATGTAAAGAAATTTACCTGTAATTTTTTCTACAAAAAAGGTAATGTATCATTGACCGCCAATGAACTTTTTTGCATACGATAAGAGGTTGTTGATGGGTTATAAAAGACATAGAGGTATGGTGGTTATAAGTCTATATATAAAGAGCATATATCCTCCACGATACGTATGTAGGCTTACCACGTAAGCATAATATCATGAACAACGAGAGTATTGTAGTCATATGCAACTTTAGCATATCTTAAAAACGATAAAAAGTTATTTACCGATATTTAAAATATAAAAGCGTTATATTGGTAAATATATAATGACCAATTCTCTCTCATAAGAAGCTCGCCTAAGCAAGACAAATGGTATTGCGCCCTTTGTTTTTTGCTTTGTAAAGTGCGTCATCTGCATGAGAAATCAGTGTGTAGGGTGTATCTTCTAACGTCAAGGTTGCAATTCCGATACTGACGGTATGGCGTTGATTGGTTGAGAAAACACCGTGAGCGAGTGTATCTTGAATCCGTTCAGCCACGCTTAACGCTTCTTCTTGTGCGCTTTTAGGGCAAAGGATCAAAAACTCCTCTCCACCCCATCGACCAAGGAGATCATCACGGCGAATACTTTTTTGAAGAAGCTGTGCCATTTCAATGAGCACTTTATCACCAATGGGATGACCAAACGTATCGTTGATCGACTTAAAAAAATCAATATCAATCAACAAAACCGAAAAAGGTTGCTGCGTACGTTTTGCCTCTTCAATGAAATCATTCAAGGATTGATCTGTCTTTGTGCGATTGTAGAGTTGGGTTAAAAGGTCCGTCTGTGAGAGATGAAGTAATTTTTGACTGTATTTTTTAAGATCATAGTAACGCCATAAAATCAACACACCAACCATCATAAATAAAACAATAACTTTGAGGAGCATACTGTAATCGCGCACCGTTTGGGCATTAATAGCAACATATCGGTTGACAATGAATGCGCGATCTTCAGCACCAATCGTGTCAACACCTTTTTCCAATATATCACGCAGCATTGGCTCGCTTTGAATCACCCCAATACGTAAGTGATTGATATAATCAGGCAGTTGTCCTGCGATTTTAAGATTAAACATGCCCTCTTTTTTAATCGTATAGGCGGCAACAATCAGTGAGCGCATCGCCATATCCGCTTTTTTGGCTGAGACTAATTTAAAAGCATCTAATTCCGATGGCGTTGTCATCACTTTTAGATTAGGATACTCCTTTCGCACGATCTCTTCCATCGCTGTACCGGTTGGAAATACAATGCTCTCACCAATCAAATCTCGTGGATTGCCAATAAACGCATGCTCTTCTCTTGTTATAAACACATTAGGATCACTGAAATGCGGTTTTGTGAACAGAAGCCACGTGTCGCGATACGGCGTTTGATTGAGAAAACTAATGATTTGACATTTACCCGCTTTTGAGTAGGCAACACTTTCATCCCAATCTTTTGTCTGTAAAATAGTCACGTGAAGATCAAGCCGTTTGGCAACTAACTGAAAAAGATCTGCACCAATCCCCGTATAGTTGCCTTTTTGATCCAACATCTCAAAAGGCTCCCAATCAGGATCAACACAGACATTAATCGTTCCTAGTTTTTCCAGATAAGCTTTTTCAATCGAAGATAATTCAATACTAAAAAGCGAAAAAGGGTACAACACGATGAAAAGACATAAAATTCTCACCATTTTACATGTAAAGGTATTTGCCATAAAGGCTTAGGTAAACACCGAGTAATTCTTTGAGTCCTTGGCTTAAAAGCGCTTTTTCTTCTTCGTTAAAGACAAGCTCCAAAATCTTACCATGTAACGTTTCACCAAAGAGTACCAAACGCTCTGGTGTGAAGGTTGTTGTATCATCTTTCGCCAAAACAAAAAAGAGTGCAAGGGCGCGATTGAGTCCTGAAACGTAGGCTAAAAGATTTTCATAAATACTTTTTTCCACCGGTTCAAGCTGGGAAAGAAACAGCTCTAATGAGACCGATAAAAAGCTTTTTTTCTTGGGAAAATTCGCATTGAGAAGCGTCATAAAAAGACTTTTTTTTGCCTCTTGGAGCGCTAGTGGAAGCGCTTTATCCAAAGCAACATCAAGCGTTTTAACGCCCTCTTCCAAAGAGGAAGGTGTGTTATACTCTTGGCGTGACATTAAAGAGATAATCTGTGCTTGTGTAAATTTCGTGGGTGTATAAAGCTCTAAAGAGACGAGAGTTTGCATCAACAGTGCATAAAAAGCGCTCTCTTGTTCATTATCGCTTTTGGCTAAGTATTCGGTTAGGTAAAGGATCTCTTTTTTCATACGAGCATTCTGCCAAAGCACAACTGAAAAAGTGCTATAATGCCAACTCTTTTTTAAGGAGACACCATGATTCACCTCTCTGCTTTTTTTGCAATTTATGTTAAATTTTTTTTTATTATGACACCGTTTTTTGTGACGACCATCTTTTTATCGACGACCAAAGGCATTGAAGAGAGCGACAAACGTCGCCTTGCGATCAAAGTAACTTTGGCTATTGCAATGAGCTGTTTGATTATTCTCTTTTTTGGTAAATATATTTTTGAGCTTTTTGGCATTACACTGGACGCTTTTCGTATTGGCGCGGGCGCACTTTTGTTTCTCACAGCAGTGGATTTAGTGCAAAAAGATGTCAATGCCGAGCCTACATGTAAAGCTGACATTTTAAAACATGCCGTTGTCCCTTTGGCGATTCCTGTCACCGTAGGTCCAGGAACCGTGGGCGCACTCATGGTTATGGGTGCCGATATGGACGGACTTCAAGATCTTTTTTTAGGTTCAAGTGCCCTTTTATGTGCCATTGGCAGTATTGGCTTGTTGCTCTATCTTTCAGGTCATATTGAAAGACTGATTGGTCGTACGGGACTGATCGTTCTGAGTAAAATCACAGGACTGGTTCTTGCCGCACTTTCGGCTCAACTCATCTTTACAGGCATCAAAAACTTTTTGCACTAATCTTTACATGTAAAGCGCTTTGCGTTAGGAAAGACTCGCTTTGAGCATCTTGTAAATGGTCGGTGTGCTCGCAAGATCAATTGCTTTAAAGTCATCTAAATTAGAGATGGAGGTATCGGCATGAAATGCCAATAAAAGCCTCGTCATCTCTTCTTTTCCTGAACTCGCACAGTACATCAACGCCGTCACACCGTTGTCGTTTTTACTGTCCAGCGCAATGCCAGCTTTCACCAAAAGCTCCACACAGGTAAAATCCCCACCAAAACAGGCATTCCAAATAGCGGTATTGCCATCAATATTTCTAAGTTCCAAATCAACACCCGCTTCGATGAGCTCTTGGGTGACCGCTGCATTGGCTTCTCGCACCGCTTTCATAAGCGCCGAGTTACCATACTTTCCAACACGGTTTAGATCGTTGACATCGTAGCCATTGGACGAGAGCCAAAGTAAGGTTTGCTCACTCATGCGCCCATCCAATTTTCATGCACGTGCCCTTTTTTCTTGAAATGAATCGCTTCATCCAGTTTGGTTTCAAACATTTCAAGATCCAACGCATCTTCGACATCGCTCGTGATCTCTTTGTAGACAAATTGCCCATCTTTATCAATGATAAAAAGAGATTTTGCACAAAGTGCCTCATCGATGTAAACACCAAACTTCTTCGCAAATTCTGCAAAATCCGTCGAAGTAAAAGCAGGATTGGTTGCTTGATCGAGGGCTTGAGCGCTAATCAAATAGATAAACGCTTGCTCTTGATATTTTTGGATGATTTCCAAAAGCCCACTGTTCAGTGAAGTGTGAAACGGTAATGTAACCATCACTTGCACTTTGGTTGCTAACATACCGATGACTTTGCTTTCACCACTGAGCATCGTAATACTGATGGCAGGAGCTTCGGAACCCATTTTTCGCTCATTTTTTAGTAACGGTTTACTGACACCTTTAACGATTGTTTCCAAATTGACTCCTTTGACATTTCAAAGAGTTTATGCAAAAGCCATACCACAAGTCACAAAACTGTTACATGTAAAGCAAAGTAAGCCAATTTTTGTGCTAAATGTCTGTATTTTACTCTTTGGGATGAATCATCTCAGAGGGAATCACATAACGATCAAACTCTTCCTCACTTAACAAAGAGAGTTTTACACATGCTTCTTTCAGACTTAAATGCTCTTTGTGCGCCAACTTTGCCACCTTGGCAGCATTTTCATAACCGATGTAAGGATTGAGTGCCGTGACCAACATCAACGAGTTGTGAAGGTTGTGAGCGATCTTTTCATTATTGGCTTCAATGCCTTCCACACAATGAATACGAAAGGATTCCATCACATCGCTCAAAAGCCTTACTTGTTGCAAAAAGTTGAGGATAATGACAGGTTTAAAGACATTGAGCTCAAAGTTTCCTTGACTTGCCCCAAACGCAATCGCAGTATCTGCCCCAAACACTTGGCAAGCAACCATCGTCACGGCTTCCGCTTGAGTGGGATTTACTTTACCTGGCATAATGGAGCTTCCTGGCTCATTTTCTGGAATGTTTAACTCACCAATGCCACATCTTGGACCCGAAGCGAGCCACCTAATGTCATTGGCCATTTTCATCAAATTTGCCGCTAATCCTTTGTTCGCACCGCTTGCAAATACAAGTGCATCGTGAGAGGTAAGTGCGTGAAATTTATTGGGTGCAGAGACGAACGTTTTGCCGGTGAGTTTACTCAGTTCTTCGCTGACAAATTCGCTCAAACGTGGATGCGCATTTAGACCTGTTCCCACGGCAGTTCCACCAATAGCAAGTTCGCGCAAAGACTCAAGGGCTAAAAGAATATGAGAAGAGGAGTGTTCCAACATACTTCGATACCCGCTAAACTCTTGTCCTAAGGTAAGCGGTGTCGCATCTTGAAGGTGGGTTCGACCGATCTTGATAATGCCGCCAAACTCTTTTTCTTTGGCTTCAAAAGCGACTTTGAGCTTCTCTAAAGAGGGAAGTAGTTGCTCTTCTATTTCGATGACACTGGCGATGTGCATGGCGGTGGGGAAGGTGTCGTTGGAACTTTGAGACATATTGACATGATCATTAGGATGAACCAATTTTTCTTTTCGAAAGTCACCTCCTAAAATCTCTGTCGCGCGGTTGGCGATGACTTCATTGAGGTTCATATTGGTCTGCGTGCCACTGCCCGTTTGCCAAATGGCAAGTGGAAATTCAGCGTCAAATTTACCTGCAAGAATTTCATCGCATGCTTGGATGATTGCCGTTGCTTTTTTTTCATCCAATTTTTTGAGTTTCAAATTGACGGTCGCTAAAGAGCGTTTGAGTAACGAGAAGGCGCGAATAAGCTCTTTTGGCATCTTCTCCGTACCGATTTTAAAGTTTTCCAAACTGCGCTCGGTTTGTGCTCCCCAATAACGCTCATTAGGAACTTTAATCTCACCCATTGTATCTTTTTCAATTCTGTATTTCATTACAAACTCCTTTATATCTTGCTATCATTATGGCACAGTGGAGTTTGAAAGAAATATCGCTTTTTAAATTACATGTAAATTCTAATCTAGCCTTTTTAGATCTCAATCCCAAAATAATGTTTTACCACAAAGCCGATGCCAAAGGAGATGAGTGCGACACCAAAGGTAATATAAGACATCTCGCGCACACGTTTCCAAAAGGACAAATCTTTAGCAACGGAGATGTAAAAATTGTAGAGAAAAATCGTTAAAAGGGCTGCAGTAAACATCCACACAATCGCCACCGATATTTTTTCAAAGATGAAAAAGGGTGCAACTAAAACGGCTGTTGTCACAATGTATGAGATACCTGTATAAAGCGAATAGGTCAAAGGATTGACATCCTCTCCAACGTTTTCTTTGGATTCTAAGTAAGCAGAACCCGCCATCGAAAGTGACGCGGCAATGCCCATAATGAGTCCTGTAACACCGACAACGACACTTTTATCAAACGCCAAAGCAATACCACTGAGCGTCCCCGTAAGCTCTACCAAAGCATCGTTCATCCCTAAAACAATCGCTCCTGCATACAGCAGTTTTTTGTCATGAAGCATGTCGATAAGCTCTATTTCATGGTGAATCTCTTGCTCATAAATATCTTTAGCTCTAGGATCTATCTTTATAAGCTCTTGGTAAAATGCCTTAGCGCCCTCCTCTCGTTTTTCCAAAAACTTGAGTGTAAACGAGATACCCACAATCTTTGAGAGAAAAAGGTAGAACCACACAACATAACGACGAGGCGGAAGATCTTGGTTTGTGTAGGTTTTAAGATACGTATAGTGACCTTGCTCTTCATTCGCAATTTTATGAAAAATGGTTTGATTGGCTTCATTGATATCGGAGAGTGAAAGCATCGAATAGATCGTAAAATCATCTATCTCATTTTGTTGTTGATTCAATGCTTTTTTTACATGTAACGTATGTGCCATCGTTGCTCCTTTGGATTTTCTGCTACATTATACCGCTTTAGACACTTAAAAAATTTTACATGTAAAAGTGTAAATCAGTTTCGTGTGGTATAATGTCGGCTTCTAAATGCGGGTGTAACTCATTGGTAGAGTGTTAGCTTCCCAAGCTGAAAGTAGCGGGTCCGATTCCCGTCACCCGCTCCACATTCAAAACTTCCCAAAGGCCTTTTCGTGAAAGAGAAACTCCAAAAAATCGCACGCCACCCTATTACACAAAAAGCGCTTAAAGACATGAAACCTAAAAAAACACTCTGGGGAATTTTAGGCGTGATTCTCTTTTTTATCGCACCTGAAATCATCGCTTATTTTTACGCAACCGACATTGTTCATTTCGCTCAAAACGGCTTGGCGATGCACCCTTCAACCCTTGAAAAACTCGATTATGACCTTCTCATTTACCTCTTTGAAGATGGCGTTAGCTGGTTTAATCTTAGCTTTGGCATTATTTTACTGGTATGGTTATTTTTCTAAAATCCCTTTACATGTAAATATTTTTCACATATAATAGCATTACTTACTTTTATTACGCTAAGGATATTATAAGTTTATTTAAGATAAATTTTCTATCATAAAAACACAGAAGGATTATCATGAAAAAAACATTAATTATACTTGCGCATCCTCATAGGGATCAATCAAGACTCAACAAAACGCTGCTTGAAGCGATTGAAGGTGAGTCTGCTATTACGGTTCACGACCTCTACGCCAACTATACCTCCATCAACGATATTGACGTTGCGAAAGAACAAGAGCTCTTGCTAACACACGATAGAATTATTTTTCAATTTCCACTCTTTTGGTTCAGCACTCCAGGACTTTTAAAAGATTGGCAGGACAAAGTCTTGGAGTACGGTTTTGCTTTTGGACAGGAAGGAAACAAACTTGCAGGAAAAGAGTTTAAAATAATCACCACTGTGGGCTCTCCCGAATATGCGTACCAAGCAGGTGCGTATGTACAAGCATCCATAAGTGAGATTTTAAAACCACTTCAAGCCATGGCAATTTTTACCCAAATGGTTTATACACAACCTTTTGCTGTTCATCGTGCCTTAAAAATCACGGACGAAGAACTTCAAGCAAAAGCACAAGAGTATAAAAACCTGCTTGAAAAAGAGGATTGGAGTACGTCATTGTTTAAATATTTGGCGAGTTAAAAATAAATAATATTAGTTTACATGTAAAATAAAGAGAAAAACTTAGCCCTACTCTTTTCTCTTTATTTTTTACTATTCAATAATTCATTATTCTTTTTGAAAAACTCACAGATATCTACATTCATTATTTTTGATGCTTTTGCTAGATGTTCAATATTGAAATGATACCCTTGCTTTCTTAACTCCATACGCCCTAAATACGCGGCTCCATTGAGCCCCATCTCCAACGCAAGTTTTAATTGACTGTATCCCTTTTCGGTTCTAATTCGTATTACATTTTGTGACACACAATTCAATGTCTCTTCGCTGTATGTTTCAAGATCATCATTCTTATTCATAATATTTTATTCCATTTTTTTATTTTATGTTAGAGCAACGATTAACTTTAAGCAACGATTTATACGTCGTTGATTACAATTACTAAACTTTATATTAAATAACCTATTGTTATATTAGATTTTCAGAAATAATCAAACAACTTTTTTTACTTTTTCATTACATTATAAGACAACCATACTATAAGGAGAGAAAAGTTAATGAGTATTTCAAAACAGTTGATGACAATGCTTGCCATTGCCATTTTAGGGATTTTTGCCGTTTTTACAATTGGTATTTCAAAGATGGATCAAGTCTTTGAAAAAACGAACACCTGCAATGTTAATTCATTGCCCAGTGTACTCATAATGGGGAACCTCCAACAGAGTATGTATCGCATTAGGCTTACTGTTTGGGAGCATATGAGCACCGACAACACCGCCGAAATGAAAAAGATGGAGGAACAATATCGAAAGTATAAGATGGATTTTGAAAAAGATTTCAAATCTTATGAATCGTTACTCTCAGATGCCAAAGATAAAGAATATTATGATAAAGAGAAAGAATATTTTACTGAGTATTCTGCTTTTATTGAAAAATTCTTTGTACTCTCCAATGCAAATCATAATGCCGAAGCAAGAGCGTTAGTTCTTGAAAATCGATTGATTTCGCGACAGATGACACAAGTGATAGATGAGCATATGGCGTACAATCAAACATTGGCTGAGCGTGATGCAAAAGAAGCGGTAAATGCTAAAAGTAGCGCTTCAACCATCATGATAAGCCTTTCCTTGCTCGTCGCAATTGCTGTGATTATCATAGGCATTATGATTCGCAACAACATCATGAACGGTGTCTTTTTGATTCGAGACGGCATTTCAGGCTTCGTACAAAATAAAGAGTTGAAGTTTAGAATCAATTATGGCAAGAAGAATGAGATTCAAGAGATTGTGAATAGCTTTAACAGCTTAGTCGATACGTTAGAAGTCATTATTGATGATGTGAAGCGCTCTTCCAGTGAAAATGCTTCGGTTTCCCATGAACTCTCTACCACCAGTATGCAAATCGGGCGCAATGCAGAAAACAGTACGGTGATCGTCAATAACACGATTGAAGAGATTGTCACGATTAAGAAGTTTGTGCAAGAAACAGCCATTCTCTCCGAAGAGATGAAAAAAAGCATTGCACTAGCAGGCAATAAACTAGAGTCTGCAAAAAAAGAGGTCATCTTGCTTAAAGATGATGTGGAGCTTGCCAGTGAAGCAGAATCTGCTCTTGCCACTCAGTTAGAGCAGATGAGTAAAGATGCAGAACAAGTCAAACAAATTCTAACCGTTATTTCAGATATTGCCGATCAAACCAATCTTCTTGCACTTAATGCTGCGATAGAAGCTGCTCGTGCGGGTGAACATGGACGTGGGTTTGCGGTGGTTGCCGATGAAGTGAGAAAACTAGCCGAACGTACACAAACCTCACTGACAGAGATTAATGCCACGATTAATATCATTGTTCAATCCATTGTCGATTCTTCGGATAAGATGACAAAGAATGCTCAAAATATCAGACGATTAGCCTCTGTTTCTACTACCGTGGAAGAGACGATTATAAGTACGTCTACCGTCATGGATGAGAGTGTGAAGTCCGTTACTATCAGTGCGAATAACTCCAATAAAATTGCAAAAGATACGGATAAGATCGTTGATCTTGTGACTAACATTAACGCTATAACGAGTGAGAATGCGAGAAGTGTCGAAGAGATTGCAAGTGCGGCGGATCATCTCTCTAAGTTGGCTGAAAATCTTAATCTTAAGTTGGGGCAATTTCAGTAGAAAAACTGTTTACATGTAAAGAAGGAAAAAACTCTTTACATGTAAACTAAAAGTAGAAAAGCTCTTGATTTAAAACTTCAAGAGCTTGAAGTTTTAAACAGTAGCGAGTGCCTCTTTAGCGTATTGAACGCCAAGATCATAGGCTTTGTTGTTCGCAACATGAACTTTTTCAGGTACTTTGGAGAGCATAACTTCACGCACTAAGTCGTGAGGAAGTACTTGTGTCATCTCCACCGTAATGGCAAGTGCCACAACGGATTGAGTGATAACATTGCCAACCTCTTCTTTTGCAATCGTGATAATAGGAATTTCAATAATATTCCATTTTTTACGATCTTCTTCGCTCACGGTTACCAAGTTCGGCTCTACAACAATGATACCGCCTGGTTTAACACCGTTTTTAAAGTTATTAAAACTGACTTGTGCCGTAGCGATCATAAACTCGATTTCACCTTCATTGGCGTAAGGAAAAAGGATTTCGCTCTCATCAAGCAAGATGTCAACTTTCGTTGGACCTCCACGCACTTGAGAAGTATAGGTTGATGCTTTAACACCATAACCGCCCTCTTTGATCTTTGCAACGGCTAAAATCTCACCTGCTAAGATAACACCTTGACCACCCACACCTACGAAACGTAATTGTCTTCTCATCAAGGGCTCCTTATAACGCTACGGTTGTTTTGTTTTGTGCGGCATAGATAACTTTATCATACGCTTCACAGTACTCGAGTTTGCCTTCTTCTTGTTTCAAAATACCTGTTGGGAATTTATCCACACGCTCTTCATCACTGAGAAGTTCAAACTTATTTTTGCCTACAATACGGTTTTCAATCCACGCAAGATTTTGTACCGCTTCGCCCATTTTATTTTTACGTCCAAGGTTGATGTGACAGTTAGAGAACACATCAAAGAAAGAGTACCCTTTATGAGAGAAACCTGCTACAAGTATTTTCTCAAGTTTTTGTGGGTCTAACACAGACTCACGTGCAACAAAGGTAGCACCCGCTGCGTCAGCAAGACGTGCCGCATCAAAGGTTGGATCAACATTACCATAGTTGGCAGTTGATGTCCAAAAACCTTGTGGCGTCGTTGGGCTAGTTTGAGAGTTGGTCAAACCGTAAATAAAATTGTTAATCAAAACATGGTTAAGATCGATATTTCTTCGACAACCATGAATCGTATGGTTACCACCAATGGCGAGACCATCACCATCTCCAGTAACAACGATGACATGCTTTTCAGGGTTTGCAAGTTTGATACCAGTTGCATACGCAATCGCACGACCGTGTGTTGTATGAACGGTATTGCAGTCTATGTACGAACTAAAACGTCCGCTACAACCGATACCTGAGACAATACATACATCATTCATATCCCAACCCATTTTATCGATTGCACGGATAACAGATTTTAAAATAACACCATCACCACAACCCCAACACCATAAGGTTGGCATTTTATCTACACGTAGATATTTATCGTAATTAAATGCCATTACATCATCTCCTTAACTTTAGCAACCATTTCAAGGGGAGCAATTGGACGACCATTTGCTTTGTGCAATGTCGCAAAATCATCTCGTTTCATAACGCGTTGAATTTCTTCTAAATATTGTCCCATATTAAGTTCGGTTACCATAATTTTTTTGAATTTTTTACCAATTTCTTGTAGTTTTGCTACAGGACTTGGCCATAAAGTAATTGGTCTAAAAAGACCCGCTTTGATACCATCTTGA
>Ga0302286_10001923_pt1 | contig 14793 bp, 15 predicted proteins | sample III_Fen_E2_3_FD_198765 | JGI IMG/M metagenome (GOLD analysis project Ga0302286, IMG submission 198765) | Peat permafrost microbial communities from Stordalen Mire near Abisko, Sweden - III_Fen_E2_3 | ecosystem: Environmental > Terrestrial > Soil > Wetlands > Permafrost | place: Sweden: Abisko...
TGATTGATTGACTGATTTAGTTGGGTGCATTTTCTCATTCTCATTCTCTGCTTGTTTCCTTGATTGATTGATTGTTTGTCCCCCCTCCTTTCTCCCCCTTTTGATATCTTCCTTTCACTCGAAGATTATCCAATCAGAATTGAGATTCCCCAGTGGAAAGCTTTTTGGATCCGGATAAGTGGAGTGCTATCAAACTCGCGGTATAATAAATCCTTTAAGCCCAAATTAAATCGTTAAGCAAACAAACTTTTCATCTACAAACAAATCTATCACTCAAAATGGTCAGAACCGCCTCCAAATCAGCTACTAGAGTAGTCAAGTCCACCAAGGTCGTCAAGGCTGTCAAGAGAGCCGCACCTGTGAAAAAGGTCATCAAGAAAACTGCTAAAGTTGCAGTTGCCGCACCTGTTGTCGCTGCCCCCGCTGCCCCTGCCAAGAAGGTCGTCAAGAGAACTAAGACCATCGCTGCTGCCGTCAGTGATGCTTAAAAGAGCGTACACAAGAGTGCTGGCACCAAGAAGCTCTCTAGAAAAACTAGACCCGCCAAGGTTGCTGCCAAGACTGTTATTGCCAAGGCTCACCCTGTCAAGAAGGTTGCTGCTAAGCCCAAGGTCGCTCATAAGGCTGCTAAGCCCGTCAAGAAAGTCGTCAAGACTGTCAAGAAGGTTGTCAAGGCTACCAAGAAGAACTGAGTTCGTTTTTTATATAAATTATCCCACCCATAAGTGCATTTCTGGAGCTGAAATCCCAGCCCAGAAACTCATCGAGTTATGAAAGGAGCCTACAAAGGAGAGAGAGAACATCAGCGCAAGGCATCGATAAGACAAACATACAGATAAAAAAGTCAAGGAATTCACTAAAACGATTAGCAATAATTTGTATTTCTTATGCATGATGGACATATTGTGTCATCGTTGTTGTTTGTATTTCCCTAAAGTTTCTTGAGAGTTTCCCTATTTGACAAAATATTCCAATCATAAACGCTCTTATTTCTGATTTTTGAAAGATATTCACTCTTTTTTTTAAATCTTTTTACAAAACAAAAGACAAATTTTATTTTTAAATTTCCTGCATAGAGCGGTGTACTAACGAACAACCATAACTTCAAAAACATAAAAGAATGGCTCGTCTCAAGAAAAAAAAGAAAAAGAGACATTTTTCTTGATTCTCTTCTTTTTCTTCTTTGTGGACATATTTTCTTTTTCTTTTTTATTTTTTATAAAATCGATCGAGATGATTGGAGAGAAATATATTTCACTTGGCTTGGGATTGTGAGTGCTCAAAATAAATAAAGGATTTTCTAGAAATATTTAGGGGCACTCAATTATTAGCAGAGCCAGCAGCTATTTCCAAACAGAGTTGAGTTGCCAGAATGAGCAGTGTCGAATAGCAGCAGCAGCAGCAGTAATTCCAAGGCGCAATGCAGAACTTGACAAAGAAATACTTGTCTGAATGTCTAACAGAGTGCTCAAGGTGCTGGGATCTTTCAATGAACGAAGAGTGCTCAGCAAACTGCGATAAATCTTATTTGCTCTTCAATGCAGCCAAAAGAATTCTCAAAGATAAACTTAAGAGCTGCCTAGAGCAATCTCAGCAACTCCAAGACAAGTAATAGAAACAAAAGGCTTAAAACTAATAGAAAGCAATGGCAGTGTGCTATGCTGCAGCTACTAAAGATACTGCTTCATTGGATTAATTTGTCAGTAGAGTAGGTAGTTAATATGCTTCCAGCAACCAAAAGGTAGTTGCAAATTGATTTAGTTTTATCATCCTCCTCAGATAAAACGGTTTGAGAGATTCACAAGCATTAAGAAGAAAGGAGGGGAGAAGATATGTTTAATAGCAACGATAATGTGTATCAGCACTAACTAGTGTAGCAATTAGCGAATTTGAGCTGATCGATAGTGATAGACTCAGAAGCTCATTTGTTATACCAATAACTTAGAGATTTGAATTCATTTTTATTTGTTTATGTAGCTTTGATCATTCATAAGATTACTTGGTTGTTTGAGCTTCATGCAAATTGATCATAATTCTGTTACAATATTTCTCAAAAAATGTTGCCTTTACCATAAAGAGAGTGCTGTTTCAGTATCATAAAACACTGAGCTCATTTTCTTTCTCTTTCTCTCTGCTATCTCTTATGTTTCACACTCTCCATTCTCTTTAGCTGAGATATTTTCAGGCATGCACAGCAGCTTTTGGTTTGTTCCAAGTTTTATTGTCAAAAAAACATTGTGAAGAAATAGAATCATCTAAATTCTTAGACAGTTTTCTCAATTTCAGTTTGTTATTTTAGATAGCATGGTGAAATCAGCTAGTACAATAAAATTAGAAAGATTCTACTCTATTACCCCTCAGTTTTGGAATAATTAATTTGCTAAAGTCTAGTCTTTTAATTATTCTCTTTCACCTACATAGTATTTGAATGGAGAAGCTCTAAATTTTCTTTTAATTTATGTTATTTGGTCATTATTTGTGAGACAATTTGACTTGAGAGACAAAAATATTCTTTTTGTTTAGTGTGATAACTTTCTTAGTGATGAGTGGAAGCAAAAGCAGGAAAATAACATAGACGAACGACACTATGATGAAATCTATTTTCCACTCATTAATATGATAGTGCCTCACGCAATTTGTCTTTTCTGATACTCCAGCTCTATGATTATCAATGCTCCCTCTGTTGCTCTCTTCTCAGCAAAGGCAGCCTTATTTAGCTCCTTTTAGAAGAATATTCTAAATGTGTTGAGCCAATGTACTAAGAGAATTCAAAATGAATTATTTTTTCACTGCAAATCAATGACACCACTACTTTAGCCATAAATAACTTCGCCTTAATCACCTCAAGCTTCGGTTTCTTATCAAATAAAATAAACAAATTACATTTTTAAAATACTGTATTTTCCAATAAAGATCTTATTTAGCTTGGAAAATGATCTGTAAAAAAAGAATATACTAAGTTTTCTTTTTCTCATGAACTGAAAACTGCTGATTATTATTTTTTATGAGATAATTCGATCTTTAGATCTTTTTTTTTCTTTTACAAGATTATTCTTGAATAACCCCGTTGTGCGTCAGAAAGAGTAAGAATACATTTCACTATTTTTAAGACGTTCTGGCGTCGCAGTTTTTGGATAACGTACAAGGATATTTTTAATGATTTCTCCTCAAAAATCCATCTCATCAGTTCTGCATCTAGTGTACCATAGAGCTGAAAATAAAATACCATTTACTTTTTTTGACTTGATTATTCTTGGAAGATTAAATCATTCTAAAACATCATCATATTTGCAAGCTGAATATTTTTTTTCCCTTAAAGTTCTATCTCAGTGTCTTAGGATTTAAGAAAAACAAGGGATTCTTCACTATGGGATGGGCTAATCCACATAATTTCTACATCTAAAAGGAGTGATGATAAAATTAGATGATCAAACTGAATTGATTAAAAACATACTTACTTTTGATTTGGTAACAGTATTATAATTACATCAATACAACTATGTTTTATTTAAAAACAATTATTATTGAATTAGTCTCTTGTAAGAGATTACTACTTTCTAAGTTGATATAAAAGTAACCATTCTTCTACATAAAATTTGAAGCAGAACGATTTGTATTATTTGCTTAACGAAGGATTGGTTTATTAAGATTCTAATCATAATAAATATCAATCGAACTTTTTAAAATCTGTTTCTTTTGAATTGAATTATCTTGGTTTGAAAGCTTTTGAGTTTATTAAGTAATACTCTTTGCAACTAATTGAATGCTCGTTTACATTGTTTTTTATCTATTACTTGATCATACCGATCGAAAATACAATAGAAGATCATTTCCAAGATCAGAAAGAGAGAACATCCTCTAGCATCTCGTCTAGATCAAGGCTTTCGAAAACTGGCAGCAAGCTTTCTATGGGAGTGCTAATATTGTTTATTGATTTAACACCAGTTTGCTAGCTTTCGGAGATGAGAATAAACAAAAAATAATTAATTAAAGTATCTGTGTGAGTTCTTGAGCAGACCAAAAGAGAAAACTAGCAAAATATGAATCAAGTAGTGAACAGCAGTGACTGGATGGCCCTCGAAAGCAATCCAGAAGTTCTCAACGAATATGGAGAGAAACTAGGAATCAACACCAGCAAATACACTTTCGCAGATCTCTATGATACCGACGAGGAAGCGCTCAAAGCAATGAGTGAAAGAACCTTATCTGCACTGCTAATCTTCCCATTAGACGAAAAGAACTCAGCAGCGACTAAAGAATAATCTGATAAAATTGAAAAGGATGGATAAGTTATTTCTAAAGATCTTTACTTCATGAAATAGTATGCTCAAAATGCTTGTGGAAGCATTGCAATCATCCATGCAGCTTTGAATGCAATCGGCGAGCATGCGGATGTTCTCAAAGAAGAATCCATTCTTAGTAATTTCCTAGAAACCACAAGAAACATGACTCCCGAAGAAAGGGCAGAACAGCTTGTAGTGTAAAAATAGCTCCAAGAGCAGCACATCCAAGCAGTCAATTAAGGTGAAACAGAACTTGAAAAAGACAGAGAGGATGATCCTGATGTTATCCCTCATCATTTTGTGTGCTTGGTGCCTAAAGAAAATAATCTTTATGAGCTGGATGGCTGCAAGAACTTCGCTGTCAACCATGGGCCAACAACTCCCAAGACATTGCTGCTCGATATTATGCGTGTATTCAAAGAATTCACAGCCAATTCTTCGAATGAATACTCGTTTAGCATAATACTTTTCTAAAAAGCTGAAGAACAAGTAGAATGACAAACGAATGAGTCAATATGTAGCTCTATTTAGCACCAACCAGCCATATGTAGTTTTTGCACTTGTTTGTTTTCTCTTGTTTTCAACTAAAGCTTCCATTTTAAGTTCCTTATTCTTCTCATCTTCGTGTTTCTTCTCTGTGGGTGAATAAGTTCAGCAAGAGTTAGTTTCAAGACAGCAAACGAGAAATATAAAATAGGATCGGTAGGTTTTCTAAGTGTGATTACTTCATTGTTATACAGTGTCAAATGAAAGTAAAAGAATAAACAATATTTAAGTGGCATCCAGTTACAGTTAGTATTGTTCTTCTTTTTTTGGATTGAGTTACCCTCAAATTGTCATATTTTGAGCAGATTTTGAGATTCAATAATACTATTAGGTATTAATTATTCGATTTAGAAGATATTTCATAGCAAGCGATAAGTACAATTGAGGGGAATGCTTCAAAGTCTGTATTGATTTCTTCTAACATCCTAGATTTATTTCAACATTTTAAAAGCTATTAAGCAATATTAGGATCTTGAAGTTAACTCTTACCGACTAAGACAAGCAGCTCATTTACTTTTTCAATAATGTGTGCATATTTCTTGTTATGAACCAGGGATTTGCTGGGGATACAACGAATTTTCAAATTTTGTTTTAATAAATTTTGAAGCCCACCCATAATATTTAAGGGGAATATCTACAAACAATTGAACAAATTTTTTGATTAAAATATGAAAATTATTATCTTTAATCAAAGTTCTTATTAATTATTTGATTGTTTTCACAACGGAAAAAGTCCAATTAGAGTTTTTAGAGTTTATCCCCAATCAAATTTAAATCTTAGTTTCTTCCAAAATAATTAATTTTTAGAAAAAAACAGGCACTGACAAATGAAACACATTCATGTGATTTCTTCTTTGTTAGCCGTTGTCTAACAGCATGCAAAAGATAAAAGTAGCAACGATAGGCACTGCAATAGCTCTCATTATTTGAAGTTGATGTTGTCAGACACTATCCTTGCTCGTTTGATGCCCACTGCAAATAATATAATTGAGTTTTTTAGAAACCCCTACGAAGAGCAATGAGCGAGATCCAATTCTAATAACGATGGACGTGTTTGTACTTGCTATCTATTTGTAATAGATGCGTCAAACAGGGGATTCTCTAGCTCGTTCTTCTTGATTTGCAAAAATTGGTCTATTCCACAGATGAACTCCTTAACTTTTGCATACAAACAACTAAATAGTTTTTAAATGCATTCCTGGAATGACGGTTCAGAAGGAATGCATTCTTTGCGAAGCCAACACGATTGAGCTGCAAACATTTGATATTATTATTATAAACACCCCCCTAATTTTAAGTGTTTGTTTGGTGGATGCTTGCTTATGATAGCGACAGAAGGAGTGCTTGATTTTAAGACTCTCTGAATTGCTCTAACATCATTACTGCCAACAACCGATTGATAATTTTACCATGGTCATTTTAGTCACCATGAGGATGATTTATTATTACAACCCCCCATTTATGCAAAAAGATAAAAGAGAGAGAAAGAGATAAACACATACTTACCAACTACCATAATAAAACCAAAAAAAAGAACAACGAATTTGGTGGGTAATTAATACAAATATCATTCAAATTCAAATTAAATTTAATTCAATTCAATTCAATTCAGTTTAAGGATAACTGCCACAACTAATTTCAAATTGTGTTTTTGTTTCTTAATTCAATCTAAAATACAATTCCCCAAGCTGCAAAACCAACTTGCAGTGAGATTTGATTTCAAATAGTATGATTTGATATCCAAACATGCAAAAACAATGAATATTTAGATAATTCTTGTATTTTACTAAGTTTTAATAGATAATTACTTAATAATAAGAACTAATACTTATGGATGATAGAAAGTAAAAACAATGAAGGATAATCGAATAAAACCATGAAATAAATAAAATTTCATGAAATTAACTATTACAAAATGTTAGAAATATGAATGGAGACAAGGTGTGTAAAGAGAGAAAATAGTATGAATGTAATTGCTTTATATTCTTAGTTGACTAAGAAGTTAAGGATAAGGATTCTGATGAGAATGAAAATTCGCAAGAAGTGTGGGAAGGGCAAAAGAAAGGAATTACTTAGGTTGGAGGGAAAATGCATCCGAAAAAAAAGAAAACAAAATTCGAAAATAAATTAATTCACTTTTCATAATTGGTTGGCTAGGTTGTTGATAAATTAGATTAATCCATTCAAAAGTGCTAGCTTGAAGGGAAGAAAATCCAATGGAGGAAGAAACCAACAGCAATGCAAGCAGCTCAAGTATCACTGCCAAAAGCAATTTCATAAAACCAAATCACCTGAGTAGGGTAGGCGATGACCTTGCGGAGTGCTTGCTGTCTTTGGAAGAGTTTAAAGAGAAGAGATCGTTGATTCCTTATTACTCGCAGTACGAATTCCCAGAGTAAAAGCAGAAAATGAATGAGTTCTGGAATAAGACTATTGAAAGAGTCATGGAGAAGTACTTCAAGAGTTGCATTGTCTCTACAGAGGAGCTGCAAGGTATATTTAACTTAAATGGTTTTTAACCATTAGGACTCAGCAAAGTCATTCAGGAATTAGCTGAAGATTCAGGGTATGCTTAAGCAGGGGATAAACTCAAACTGATGAAGCAATTGGACATGGATCTACAACTAGAAACTAAAAACTAACTTCAAAAAAACAGTGAAAATAGTGCTCTTGGGAATATGAATTCACCTAACAATAACAACAATGCTTCTTTCCTATCCAAGCTAAACCCATTTAATTATATCAAAGCCTGGAGAAACAATAAGGATACTAATAGCTTCAGTAACTCTAACACTGCAAATCTTCCAAACCTAACTGTATCAAACAGCTTTTCCTCCGGCGAAGATATCGATTTCATAGTGAATAAGAAGTTGCTGTAGAAATCTTACCAGCGATTTCTCAGCTATTTGAATAGCAATGTCAATTGGATTCGTGGCCATCTCTGTAATGAAAAAGATCTATTCAATAAACTTAACGAAAGCGCTGGAGTCGTGAGTATCGGTGAGGTTAAATTGTTCATGGAACTCCTAGAAAGAGAAGGCACTATTAGAACATATCAACAAGCTGTTACAGGGAACAAAGTAGTCTACTACGACAGAGAGCGGATTGATAAAGTGGATCCAGCTCATTTCGCAAACATGCAAGTCCTTTCTGACATTGATTTGAACATGCAACTGCTTGAAAACGACATTGCTAAGTATGCTTTACAGCAAGAACTCATTAAGAAGAAATTCTCAGCTGCAACTGACCCAAACAAAAAGATGCAATTAGCTAAGGAGAACAAACTTCTCTCAACTTTGAGTGAGCAGCTGCACAATAAAAAGAGCACTTTGCTGAAGAACCAGCTTCAAGTCGAGGAAGCCATCAACAATAAGCGCGTCATGACAGTGCTATCTTAAGGGATAACTGCTGCAAGATAGAATTAAGTTGATGTCTCAGCATTTGAAGAAATCAAAGAGAACTTTGAAGAAGCAGATGCCCGTGAAAAAGAAATAGCTGACGCCTTTGCTGCTGTCAATGCTATGGGCTAAGAGAATGACCAAGAGATTGAGTAGCAGCTCAAAGAAATTGAAAGAGAGTGTGGCATCTTTGAATAAAATGAAAAATAGCAATAGTATGGCTAAGCTAAAAGTCCATAGAATAATAGGGGTAATATTTAATCGAATAATGGTAATGCAAACCAAATGGAAGAAGAAATAGATAAATAAACTCTATCAAAGGCTTACTAAGACTACGAAGATCCAGATCTTAAGTTGTTGTAAGATTTAGCATGAAAACAGGGATAGTATTAAATGAATCTAAAGAGTCAACAAGAAGAGGAAATATTATCAGCAGAATGTCAACAATAATGAACTAATAATGCATTTATTTGTGTGATTTGTGCTTTGTAAACAAGAAATTTTAAAGTAATACTAGTTGTTGGAAACATAAAAATGAGAATTAGAGTTGCAGGTTGAGAGATAATAATGCAATTTCAAGATATATTTGTGTGTGCGTGTGTTTTGTCATGAGCTGGCTAGAATCTCCTGCTTTGAATGTAGGATGCTTATTCTCATTCTTTAATTAGTTTAGCTATTTTTTGAAGAACTATTTTTAATTATTCTTCTGAACTTTTAGCCTAAATTGAAATAATATGGGATTTATTTCGATTGTTACTCAAAGACAATCACTTAGAAATTGCTTAAAGTAGTTTCTTTCGAGCTATAGAAATATTATGCTATTAATTATTCATTTCAAATCAGCTGTAATACACTTATTAGGAGAGATTTTATGTGAAATTGAATGTTTCAGACACTTCGCATTTCTCAAGAGATTGAACAATAATTAATCTGAGAGAAGGAGATCGCTCAATATTTAGAAATACACTATTATCTTGTTTCTATTGCTCTGAGAGCGGGATCAGAAGATATATTAGACCAGAGGGGTGACGAAATAACCAAACAACTAGGTTTCTTTGGTGTGGGTTTCACTCTCTTCAAAACAAAAAAGTTTCCCTTCTTGAACAAAACGCATTGGAAGGATATTTCCTAGAAGTGTCCTAAAGCTTGCTGCTGTTTAGCCCCTTCAAACTATTGACTACTGTTTTACTTCTGTGTTTATTTGTGAACACAAGGCTTGAATCTTGGAACTAATTAGATTGGAAGGATCACTATGTCTGAGTGTGAAAGCGACATCTGTGTGAATGGGTATAACTTCCTGCTTTCTGAAGGCAATGGAAGCATAGGTTCTGTGTTCAAGGCGAGCAAGGACAAAAGGCCTTATGCGATAAAGATGATCAATATGAATCAGATTGATAATCTGAATAACTTTGTTCTTTTGATGTAGAAGTTGCAGGGCACTGAGAAAGCGAATCCTAATGTCGTCAGAGTATTTGAATTCTTCCAGAATCCTCTAAATTTATTTATTGCCATGGAATACTGCAACTAAGGGAATCTCTTGCAGTACATGTGCAAGCAGCCAAATCGGAGACTAGATAGCTACAAAGCAGTGGATTTGTTTGCTTAGGTCCTAAACGGGTTTAAGTTTCTGCACGCAAACAATATCGAACATAGGAACCTCAAACCACAGAATATCCTCATGCACAACGGCAAACCGAAGATCACAGACTATGGAATCTACATGATTTATCGTGGAAAAGAAGCAACTTATTAAATGAGGGAGTTTCTATCACCTGAGAATTATGAGCATTAATCTGATTCGATTAGTCATCTCTGCGATATTTGGGGCCTAGGTGTGTTATTCTTCTTCATGTTATTCGGAACATGGCCATTCAAGGATATCGAGGAAATCAGGAAATACACACACAATGGAAATGTCTTTAACTTAGCTGTTTTTATCAAGGACAAATCACTGGAATTGCCAGCTATTTTGCAGACTACGCAGTAGGATTTCTTCACAATGATCTCAGAAATATTTTCTGGACTTTTCGTTTACGAGAGCAAGAACCGTATGACATTCACGCAGCTCTGTAAGCACAGAATCTTTCTGAAGATCAAGAATTTCAACATGGAAGAGTCATTCTTATTTTATCTTCAGGCTGAGAAGACTCTGCTGAATCACTCTCCGACTCTTCTTCGAACTTCTTTTGTGTAGAATCTCACTGGATTGCCAGGTGTTTCTGCTCGATCTATGTACTCTGGGGATGTTGAAGAAGTCGCTGAAAGGTAAACATTTTTAAATCAGAATCTTGGATAAATACGACGCTCATCCTCCAAGAAACCCTCACAAGTCAACAATTTTCCAGTGGAAACAATAGATTTCGCAAAGGATTTGACTTCTGCAATTGATCTGAATGCGCAGGATAAAGATCTCTAGCCATGCTAGGATCTAGCTCTTGGCTTAGATCTTGGGATTCTGTTTCCAAAGCTTAGATAGCAAGTCCCAAGCTTCAACTAAATGATCCTCAGCGCTAACTCAGATGCTGGCAATCACAATAATAATTTTATCAGCAAAAATATAATCATAAATGAAACTCCCCTGACTTCCACTGCAGTCCGTAAAGCTGAGAACAACAATATCAATAACTTTCTTCATCCCCAATCTCCAAACGGGATTTTGCCTGACATCGAAGGCTACTCTTTTATTGCAGAGGGCACACATTTCAGCCCAATGACACTGAGTACCTTCAGTAAAATGAGACTTGGTCATAAGAAGAATTAAGAAGGGGCAGCGATACTTGTAGGGGGACTAGCAGCATCGCCTCAAAAGATGTGCTTGATGGAATCTGAGTCTGACTTTGAAAATATTGAGGAATTTGATTCCTTTCACAAAGAAGTGAATAACATCCCTGAGTTTTGCATTCTTAAAGCATGCAAGATGGTAGATTTCCAGTTCAAGACCAACCAAGACCCTTATTTAAAGCAAATAGACTCTTACTGTCTCTCCAGTGTTATCTCTATCCCTCGGCCTTCTCCTACTCCCAACTAAGAAACAGACAACCAAAAAAGAAGCATATCCACTCTCTATGACCTCGAGATTTACAGGTTAACTAATTAATAAACTACTCTTTCTATTCTGATTCTCCTAATCAATTTAAAACATCTTTAGATATCGCTTCATCGAAGAGACCATCCGTCTTGTGAAGAACGCATATTATGATTATCTCCAGCCGATTATTGGGTATTCTTAAATGATCTTGGCAGAGTATGCAGCCCTAAAAATGAGCTTTTACTTAAGCAAGACGTTGTTGATAAAAATAGAGAAGAATGAGAACTTCTTGAGAGTCGATTCTGCAGATTTCATAAAGTTTTTGAGTTGCTCTTACCACTTAAAGTTTGTGGATGTTCTAAAGAAAGATCTCGAGCGGATCTTCACATAGTATTATTTGAGTCAGACTCTGGTTTAGAATCAAGACATCAAGCAGTCAATCGACGAGCAGGAGTCAAAGTTCTTCTTCTTTGAGTGCAGCCCTGGTAATTTGCTGTAAGAAATCCAGTGCAACTTTGAAGATCCTCCTAGCAATCAGAAATCACCTGCTGAGCAATTTTTCAGTAATGCCCAGTCAAACAAGCAGACATTGCAAGAAACACCTTCTTTTTAAGATGAAAATCCTCTGAGCCTTGATAAGAATCACCAGACTATCTAAGCGAGTTGTCAAAATGAAAGAGCTAAATGTGAATCTAACTCACAAAACGAAAAGGTAAAAGGGCGTCTAGTCAGCAGCGAAATCGATAGACACTTCAAGACAAGATAAATGCACCAAGAATTGGAAGAATTGAAGGGAGAATTAACTTACAGCATATCCCACAACAGTATTACTGAACTCGATCGTAAGCATGCTAAAGAGCTTGATAGCTAATTCTCTCAGTACCTCTCTAATATTTTCAATGCTCTCAAAGAAAAGTACAAGAGTTGTATATTAGCTGAGGAATAGTTAAAGATCCTAAAGCTAGCTTTAAGAGTGGCCATTTGCTGTAGATATCAAGACGCCTTCGACAAAAACTAAATGGAGTCCATTTTGATTTTCTTTGACAAATCAGAAAATAGCTACAGCAGCAGTAATGCGACTTCTCAAAATATAATAAGTTACAATAACATTCTGAATTAATAAAATGCTGCTAAGGGTGTTAGTCTAGGCACAAGCATATCTAGCAATTTCATGCCCCAAAGAGCAAAGAAGCAGCAATCATAGCAGTTTAGCATTGAAACTCTCTTAAAATGGATAAATAGCTGCTCAAAACAAGAAATCGTCAGGCAAATCTTCCTCTTAGTTGGGTAGTAACTCTGATCTTTTAACATGATAATCTCTAATAAAGCAGATTTTTCTTCTTTTCATTCTTTTAAACTAACTTTTTAGATATTAAACCTGCTTGTAAGTATATTAGATTTGCTATTTTTTCCAATAATTTTCCCGTTTATTTCAAAATTTCATCTCCAAAAGAGGATAAGCGCTTAATTAAAAGGACGTCTCTTATTATTAAAATCAAATAGTATCATAAATCTTCTAGATCTTTGGAATGTTCAGTGTACCTTTGCCAAAAGAACTCAAAGGTTAGCGTGGAGTGTATGTGACTGGTGAGGAGATAGGTAAAGGAGCCATCAGCAAAGTGTTTCTCTGCTAGCGAATAGAAGACGGCGTCTAGTTCGCACTGAAATAGATCTGTAGATTCGCATACGACGGTTGAGAATAACCATAACTATCATTTCAAAGATGGAAAGAGTGAATCCATTGTTTGTGCTTTATTTTTAACTAGGAAGTGGGCAGAAGAACTTGTATTTTGAATAGGAGATGTAAGCGTGCCTTTTAATCAGCCAAAAATAAGTCACGAACCTGATGACAGTAGTAGAAGTCATCTAGGAGAGTCAAGACATATATTATCTTATCATGGAGCTTTGTGAAGGAAGCGATCTCTATATGTTCTCTCAAAATAACAATAACAAGATAACGCAACGTGACGCTCTCATATTTTCAAGGCAAATTGCCAATGGTGTTTAAGAGCTGCACAGCCTTGAGCTGAGCCATCGCGATATGAAGCCTGAGAATGTGTTCGTGAAGCAGGGTCCATACGGTTCTGTGATTATGAAAATTGGGGATTTCGGATTGGCTAGACAAGGAGAATTCATGAGCAGTATTGTAGGGACTGTTTCGTATATGGTGCCGGAGTTGTTCAGTGACTAAGATGTGCATAAAGACAGATCTTGCGATGTATGGGCACTAGGCTGCATTATCTACGAGCTTTTAGAAGGCGAACAATATTTTGCCGCTCCAACTTAAATAGAAGTCGCTAAGCAAATCAAGTAGTTTAAACAGCACAATAAAGCGCTCACTTCTTTGAAATACTGCGAAGGTATTTAATGTGAAGTAGATAAATTAATATCTAAATGCATGAAAATCAACCCAAATGATCGCATTACTGCCGAAGATGTTGTCTAACGTCTCGATTAGATACTCTCTAATTACGATTAGCTGTATCATTAAGATAAATCAAGTTCCTAACAGTTTCAGCAGTAAAAATAATCCGAATAACAATAACAATAATAGATTTAGCTGTAATAGTAGTTGCAAAATGAAACTAAACTACAGGAAAAACAGAATCCGCAACAATCTCAGGAACTACAGCAATAACCTGTAATATTAAGAGGTTAACATCTAGAGCAATAGCAGCCATTACAGCAATAATAACATTGGGAAGAACACTTCATAGCATCTTCAAGCTCTCAGTCAGTATCTCTGAATTATTCGTTAACCAACACGGGATTCTTCTATTCTTCTTTCTTTCCAAAAGCAGAGCAAGAAGAGATTCTTTAGCAGTAATAACAATTCCAATAAAGCTAAGTTAGCTAAGTTTCTCAGATCATCTAAGAGATAAACCAGCCAGATTAGTTAAACAAACACAATAAAAGGCTTTTGGAAGACGAAGTAATGCCCTAAGACCGAGAAGAATATGAAAAGGATCCACTCTATCCTTTCTACGATTTCATTAATGCCCTTGTGAGCAAGCAACTGAATAACAAATCAGCTACTGTCAAAGTGGTGGAACCATAACACTTTTCGTTTTGCATAGAATCCATTAAGTTTTACACAAAAATTAACTGGAAAATAATATTTGCATACCATTACCTGATAAACGCAATGGAGAGCAACCATTGCAAGAAAAAGCATCCTGAACTACAGAAACTGTTAAAATCGGATAAAATAATGTTTCAGAGTGATGTACTTAACATGTTGAATAGGATTATTAACTCTAATTTTTAGGAACTACCAGAAATAAAAGAATTTAACAATCTAAAATATAAATAATTAGCTGATGTTTTTCATTTGAACGTTACTCCTGAAACTAGCTAATTAGAAAAAACCTTCAAGAATATCTTTAATAGTGTAAATTGGGATATACATATGATATGAAAGGCAATATGAGAAATTTCTAGTATGGCGAAAGTAGATGCAGTATTTATACATAATGAATTCTAAAAATATGTATGTTTTGGGTGTTATTTGCTTTCAGTAAGGAAACAATCATTGCAA